>Ga0268285_1000322_pt1 | contig 29171 bp, 24 predicted proteins | sample saktaG_2_FD_190144 | JGI IMG/M metagenome (GOLD analysis project Ga0268285, IMG submission 190144) | Saline water microbial communities from Sakinaw Lake, British Columbia, Canada - sak_2013_06_06_120m | ecosystem: Environmental > Aquatic > Non-marine Saline and Alkaline > Saline ... | reverse complement strand
CATGCTTCTATTGCGTCGAGTATCGACTGGACGTCTCTTGCATCGCAGGGGCAGGCGTCTTCGTAGCAGCCGCCGGGGTTGCCTGCTTCAGGGCATTCGTCGCTTATCGGGAAAATGACTTTCACGGCTTCCGGACGCCAAGGGTATTCTTCTGAAAGGTATTCTGTTCCTGGACCCCAGTCTTCGCTGTCGAAGTTCATCTGGACTACGTCCTCAAGCACTTCGATGTCGTCGATGCAGACGTAGTCTGAAGTCCAAAGGGGAATGTGTGAGAACCTTAGAAGAATATTGTCGCCGACATAAGTGTTTAACAGTTGGTCCATGTTCTCCCACCTTGTTGACGTGCTGCCGTTGTATGTGAAAAGAGTTGACCAGCTAGTTCCACCGTTAGTGGATACTTGGACGGTCGTCTTGCCTTGGGTGTTGTACATTGTCGCGAACTTGAGTATCACGTTCGTTTCGGCGTTTGTAAGGTCTATTGCAGTAATTAGTGTCATGTTGTTTCTTGTCGTGGCTTCTATGAAGATGTCGTCTATGTACACCCAGTCGCTTATCGAGTTCGGTGTGATGACGAAGTGTAAGACAAGTTGGTTGTAGAATGTCGTGAGCTTGTCGGTCAGGTCGAATCCGTGCCCTGTCCATCCAGTGCTCTCCCCTGAGAAGGAGCCTACGTCCCTCCACGTCGAGTATATGCCACTTGACGCGTCCAAGTATTTGTATTGGATGGTCACGTCGGCTGTCGTGTTGTATTTCGCAGATAGCAGAAGCCGAAGCTTTGTAAGGTCTGTCGTGTCTACTGGAGTTGAAAGGGTCAGGTTGTTGGTTCGCTTAGACCAAAGGAGGATGTCGTCCAGATATATGTATTGTCCTTGGGCGAGCGGCGTGAACCTAAACCTTATGTATTGTACGCTTGTTTCTGGACTGTACGTCTTTTTAGTCCAGTTTGTATCTGTTCCATAGACAGTTCCGAAGGTGTTCCAGTCTGAGCCGTCCGTGGAGTATTCGACTATCAGGTAGTTGGAGTAGGTGTTGTTGTGTTTCACGTAGAAGTCGAGTGTTCTTCCCGTCGTATCCGTAAGGTCGAGCGGGCTTGCAAGAGTCATTACGCATTCCGGGATGTGTGTGACTGAGACGTCGTCTATGAAGGCGTGCATGTGCATTCCTTCTGGCAGATACCAGATTCGGAGATACTTGTATTGATAAGATATGGGAAGTGTGGTTGATTTATTGTACCACTGGTAGTAGGACGTGTAGTATGATGCGATGTTCGTCCAGGATACTCCGTCGTTTGATCCTTGAAGCCTTACGTACCCCGTACCATTCTCCTTGACGGACATGTTAATCTTCACGTCGCCTTTTCCAGTATAGTTCATTTCGGCGGGATTTGTCAAGCGCATGATACAAGGAGCGCTGTAGTTTATGTGTATGTCGTCTAGGAACACATACTGGTTCGCAGCCGTAAAGCTCACTCTAAAGTGAAGATATGGGTAATCCATACGGCTGGACAAGTCGACTGTCTTTTGCTCCCAGTCGTCGGTACCGTACCACGAGGTTACTGTAGACCAACTTGTCCCGTCTTCGGATGCTTCCAGATACAAGCGCGAGCTTGAAGTCGTGTTTTCCTTGAGCATGAAATAGAGCGTCGGATACGTGTTGTTCGTATAGTTCAGAGGCTCGAGCAGTGTCAAGTAGTTTGCGAGTTTGAAGGTATCAACGAGTACGTCATCGAGGAAGAAGTACTCATAATAGTAGCTGTTGAAATACAGGTTGTCGTATACGAACTTGAGCAGAACATGGTTTCCAATGTATGGCGTCAAGTCGTATACGTGCTCTACCCAATCACCGTATGTATCGTCTGCTATAATATTGGATTCGTAGATGTCTTCCAAGAGCGTCCAGTTTGCGCCTCCATTAATTGAAACATACAAAAAGACAGGGTAAGTCCCCGACGAGTTCACTTGGAACGTAAGTCTCGCATTAGAAACACCCGTCAAATCTATGGCGTTTACCAATGTCATGTTCGCCTGAGTGTCCACTGTATTGCTCATGTTGTGGGCGAGCACGCTGTGGTTTGCGCTGTACGACGTTATGTTTGTGCGAGTCCAATTCGACAGGTTCCAGTTGTCTGTCCCGTTTTCGAAGTCGTCGAAAAATAATACTACGCCAGTAGTGTACGTCGAGTGAAAGCTCTTGTTGGAACTGTTGTAGGCCGAGTAGTTGAAGTGGAAGCAGTTTAAATTCCATTTAAGAGAACCTTCAACGTCGTCAAAGAAGAGGTTTTTCGCTGGAGTGTAATTGCAGAAATAACTATTGTTTGCACTATGAAAGTCCGCACCACTTATCTCGAATTTCTGAAGATCCCATCTGCCACTTCCATCCTCAGCATCGTCTTCAAAATAAGTTTCGCCTCCAGAACCGTAACCGCAATAAAAGCTTGAACTAGCGCTTAAATAGTGGAGGTCTGTGATTGAAAACTGCTCCAAGTTCCATTGTCCGGCTCCTGACTCTGCATCATCATCCAAGTGCGTTATCGGGTCGATCAAGGACGTGTAAAAACTGTGGGCCGAGCTGTTAGAGTCGTTTTCAGAAACATTCCAGCGTCTAAGCTCCCAAAGAAGGCTTCCTTCAACGTCGTCTTCGAATATCCTGGATGCTTCTGGGCTATAGATTGAACACGCACTGTGGCTTGAGCTTAAGTAGTCGTCTTCAGTGATTGAGAAATTGTTCACAAAATTCCATTTGACGGTTCCCTCAAAGTCGTCGCTGAATACTTGTGTGCCGTTCATGTACTCGTAGTTTAAGACTTTTATGGGGTAGACGACGCCGTTTATGACATATGTTGTGTGGCTTCCGTAATGGCCGTACAAAGCGAAGATATCGTGGTTGATGTTCGCGTCCACTGAAAGTGAATTAATGATGTTTTGCATGACTTCGGTCAAGTCCTCCCAATCGTCCCCCATGCTCCCCGACGTGTCGATGACGAAGGTTATGTCTAGCGGAGTCTTGAAATCCTGGGCTTCGCTTCCAGTTGCAAATAGCCCTGCATCACGGAGGGAGTGGCCGCTGTGGCGTACGCGTATGGTCACGTTGGTCGACTGGTTCCCCCCAGACTCAAAAAGCGTCGGGTTGATGAATTTCTCTACCATAATTCCGGGAAGGGAGTTTTCCATGGTATCAATGATGTTCGATCCAATGTACTGGTTTAACACCGTACCGAAAGAGTCTGTGATCGCGACCATCATACGGTAGGTCGCAGCATCCGTCTCATTTGTCACGTTCCAAGTTACTGCACCAACTTGACCTACAACACCATAACTTTGGCTGACACCCACGGTCAGAGCAACTGGCGTAATCAAGTCTATTGGCCAGCTAACGCCCCTATTCCATTCGTGGTGTTGCTCGTCGTATTTGTGTACCTGGATGACCACGTACCCTATGATCTCAGTGTTTCCGGTGTTTATTATCGTGCAGTTTTCAGAGAGGGAGACGACGTCGCCTGGATAATACTCTGAGTTGTCGGTAGTGCAGCTTGAAAAGTTCGCCTTCGTCGTTGTCCCCACCCTGAATGGATTAGCTTTCGTGTCTACTGTGAATGACGCTGACCCTTGGGGTGTGACATTCATCCAGACGTAGAAGTCCCCCCGATTAGATCCAGTATTCCAGGTAACTGGGCTGCCTGTGACGTTTTCAAGAGTCTTTGACTCTGTTGAGCCGCCTGCAGCGGAAAGAACTGTCGCCCCTGAAACCACGTTGTCAATGCGGGCGTCGTTTGAGACGTTTCGGATTTCAACCTTAAAATTGACGGTGACTGAGGTGTTTGCGAGATTGCGCAAGGTGGCGGACACGGTAAGGTTTTGGAAGGCGAACAAGACCGAGTTTGCGGTGGGCGGGTAGCCTGGGGGAATGGTGGATTTTGAAAATGATAGGTAAACTGAAGTCTTGTTGTTCGTCTCTTCGGAAGTGGGGCTTGTTACGAGCGGGCTTGTGAAATCTAATTTTTTAGGAGTTGGTTTAGGTTGGTTTTTTAACTTGATTTTAAGGGCTTTTTTACTTTGAGGTTCTTCCTTAATTGTTTCCTCTATTGTTTCATTTATGATGGAATCGTTTTCCAGGTTTGTTCCATTTAATTCAACTTGTTCGACTTGCATCGGCTGATGGAGGATGTCTCCCTCATCAGTAATCAATAATATGTCTCCTTCCGCGCCTGCGACTGAAACTGCAAGTGAGAGAATAATAAATCCAACGAAATAATTTTTTAATTTCACCCTTAAACCACCCTAATAATTATTTATCTGATTGTTTATAAATTGGGGACTGTCAGCTAGATTTTATTTCATTCAAGATTTTTGTTTCATCCAAGTTGACGCCTTTTTTGGAAAAGAATTTGCAGATGTTTCCGACATCCCTTGAAAGGAGCTTGTCTGCATTGGGGTGGGCTAAGGTGACTCCCATTGAAAAGTCGATGAAGTATGGTTTTCCAAAGTCGAGTATGTTGTATTCGCTAAGGTCTCCGTGAACGATATTGCATGAGTGCATGTTCTTAAGGTTTGTCAAGATTTTTTTGAAGTATTCCTCTGGATCTGATAGTTGAATGTCCTTAAGTTTGGGTGCGGCAAAACCGTTCTCGCCGATAAATTCCATGACCAAGACGTTGTTCAAGATCGCGTGAGGTTTAGGGCAAGTAACCTTACCGTAGACTTCACTTAAGTTTCTAAATTCTCTTTGAACCCACTGGTAGACTAAGTGACGGCGATTCTTCCCGACGCTAAAGCGAGGGTCTCCTATAATATGGTCTCCCATGCGCTTAAAATCACAGGCGTCAACACAATAGATTTTTATCGCAACCTCACCGTGCTTACCTTCACCGTGATAGACGTTGGCTTCCTTACCCTGAGAAACAATGCCCGTAACCCTGTCAAAAGCACCCTTTCTGGAAAGCTTGTACAACGTCATAAGAGTCGCGTCATCGAAAACACCCTCAGAAACCTTGCGCAAACCAATCGCATGGTGAAGCCGTTTAGGGTCTGGTCTTTTACCGAAAGAATCCTCAAACTCATCCATCGTACGGAAATAAAATAAATCAGATTTCGCTTATGCCCTTAAGATGCCCGTTACGCTCAAGCCACTCCCCCTGCTGCACGGTGTAACGCCACAAAATATCTCCGCGCTCATTCTCCTGAACACTCCACGGCTCGATCAAAACGATGTTACCCTCCTTAATCCAAATCCTACGCCGGATTTTCCCCGGAATCCTGCACAATCTGGTGAATCCGTCAGTGCATCTGATGAGCATCCGCCTATCTCCCAATAACTGTTCCACTTCCCCAAGCATTTGACCAATTCTTGGGAGACGCACCCTAATAATCTCTTCCTGCCCGGTATTTCCCTTTTTCTTCCTTTTGCCTGGTGGGCCCATTCTAGTACCTTTAATTACATCCTTGCCTATTAAATACATGTGGTGGACTCAATTCCGTTTAATGAACTCAAGACCCGGACGATCGACGGAATTGAAGGTTTATACACAATAATATCTCAGGACGCGGGATCCAAAGAAGTGCTTATGGTAGCCTACGCAAACCGCGAGGCACTGGAAAAAACTCTCGAAACCGGGAAAGCTCACTACTACTCGACGAGCAGAAAGAAGATTTGGCTTAAAGGGGAGTCCAGTGGGAACACGCAGACTGTTGATGAGGTTTTAGTGGACTGTGATGGAGACGCAGTCATATACAAAGTCTCCGAGGCCGGACCCGCATGTCACATGGGTTTTGAAACCTGCTTTTACAGGAGAGTTGAAAATGGGGTCTTAAGAGTCTGCAAACCCCAAGTATTCGACCCTAAAGACGTGTATAAATAACAAATAGCTGGTAAAAGAACGTTTTTCTGGAGGCGGAGCCGGAAGAAAAATTCGGACGAACCGTAGGCGAGCCGTTTAGCCGCTGTTAGTTGCCTCGATAGAGTCCGAGTCCAAGGGGCGAGGAAGTTCGAGGCGGGACAGTATTTTCATTTTTCATTATTTGTATATGTTATCGTGGTGGTCGAAGTCGTAGAAATAGATTTTATCCTCTTTTTTATCGTGTTTAAACATTAAGATAAATGCTCCTATGTGGATTCTTTTGAAGTCTTGTAATGGGGTTTTCAAATTTTTATAGTGGTCGATATTTTCACAAGTTAAGATTTCTTCGAATTTTTTCATAATGTGGTTATACGTTTGCTTGTCCTTTTTACATGTTTTCTTGAGAACTCGATCGAGCCGGTCTTCAACCGCGAATTTACGCATTCTCTATCTCTTTTCGAAGACTAGCTACACTATCATACGTTTTAAAACTCTTAGTTTTTTCGATTTCCTGTATCTTTTTAACGTATTCAGGTCGTAGTTCTGGCTCTAAAAATCCTTGTTCATATTCGTTAACCACGAAATCAATAGTCTCCGATTTAGTCCTGAACCCGTATTTAGCTTTAATGATGTTCAAAACCCTGTTCGTATGCTCCTTGATATCAACCATTGCATTAACCATCTTACATCACATATACACACATATATACCACATATATCTTTATAAATAGTCCCGCCTCGAATTGAATATAACAAAAGGGTAATAAAAGAAGTCAGCGCCGATAGGCGCTGATTTGGGAAAATTCTGCAGGAATTTTCCTTTTATCCCCCTGTTATGTGGCGAGGCTGCAAGCCGAGCGACGACCGAATGAAGTGAGGGAGGACAGTATTACGAAGAGCCCGCCCCGATGACTCATCTAATCTTTTTCAAGATATTTAGAATATTTATTACTGAATTCTGTGATTAATTTTAATGTTTTTTCTACTTCAGCATTTATTTCATAAACCCTCTTTTTTTCACCCATTTTATCCCTCTTTTATTGTGCGGATTTCGTTGATTCTATTGGATAAATCCTCCCCAAGTTTATTCGTGGCTCCAACTAATGATCGGTAAAGTTCTGAACTATTGATCTCAGGGTTTGAAGCAATTTGTTTAATAATTTCCCGGCGTTGAGGTGGGTATATATTTGATATGGCCATAAATGGAACCTCCGTAGTTTTTAATTCACCAGATCCTGTCATATTAGTAACAAGACTGGGATTGTCATTCTTTGGGGGATTATCAGCTAAAGGTGAACTACATCTAAATCCAATCAATAAGGATTGGTCACTTACTTTAACACCTAAATCCAACCATAAAATAAAGTCCTCATCACAACTTAATTCAGGATGTGCTACCTTTTCTTCTGGTGTCAATAATTGACCAATCCCCCTCATATTATTACTGGCATACCATAGGATTTTATTTAAATCTCTGCCAACCTGACCGCCTAAAACATCAGCAAAGAATCTCTTAACCCCCGTATATCTCGGATCTTGCTTTTCTTGGGGGGATAATAAACCTGACAATTCCTCATGTTGTCTAATTAATGTTTCTTCCATGGGAACTTTTATCCTTTGAAAATCCTGAGGACCCCACTCCTTTTCCTTCATAAAATCAACTCCATTACATAATGCAATTCAATGATAAAAAATGACATCTAGATTTACGAAAAGGCGGGCTCTGAGTAATATTGCAACTAACAACAATTATCCTGTATTTTATTAAGCTTTATGCTCGTTTTTGGTGGTGTAAAGCTTACTTTTTTTTTCACACTTGTTTTTTTTTTGTTTTCTTTTTCTCCCGATTTTTATATTCTCGCTCGTAATGATTATCCTATTTTAGGAGGGTTTGAGGATGGACAAGAAGCTTGAGGATGTTAAGGGGTTGAAGGTGGGTAGGTATATTATAATTGATGATACGCCCTGCAGGATTGTGAGTATTGACCACTCTAAGCCTGGGAAGCATGGTGGGGCGAAATTTAGGATTGAGGGTGTTGGATTATTTGATGGCACTCGAAAGAGTATTATTAAGCCTTCCGGCCAGAATGTTGAAGTCCCCATGATTAATAAGAAGACAGCCCAAGTTTTGACTTTAGTGGGTGATAATGTTCAATTAATGGACATGGAGACGTTCGAGACTTTCGAACTTCCCATTCCCGATGAAAAGGAGATTAAGGATGCTTTAACTGAGGGTGCTGATGTTCTTTTCATGGAGGTTATGGGAAAGCGCAAGATTCTTCAGGCTAAGGGATAAAGTTAAAGAAGGTCTTTCCTAATGTAGACTATTATCGGTACGCGAGGTCTTAGTTCATATGTTTCCTTGACGTATCTCTTTGCGAAGTCTGGTTCCAGAGAGTATTCAAGTTTGTCCGAGATTATGTAGACTCCAGGGTACTGTCCCTCCCTCCGTCCTTCCTCGAAATCCGGGTTAATCACTCTTGCATCATTGAGTTTAATGTTGTCATACCATACCGTTCCTTTAACGAATCCCCACCCGCCTATCGCCAGGTTTATCCTGATGGTATTCTCTTCTTCAGGCAAGGTGAACGGAATTTCGAAGAAAGTCCAATTGGTTATCCCAGTAAGTGATGGGCTTTCGCCGATGATTGTGCTTCCTTCCCCCCCACGAATGAATACTTGAGCTACTTTAGATGCGTTGATGTTTTCAATGTTTAATGTTTTAACCCAACCTGAAAGAGTGTATTCTCGTCCTCCAGTAGCGTTTACGACTTGAAGCCACGATCCATCAACCCCCTTTTCAGAGGATATTTTCACGCTCCTGTTTCCGCTTTGGACTTCGTCGTCAGCCCATGAGATTGAGCCTTCACCACCCCAAGTAGTCCCATTCCACCCGTAAATACCCCCTACTGGCCCCTTGTAGTAGGCCACGTTCTTATAGTCTCTAAGATACCATCTTAAAGGATAGTCCTCTTCGAAAGCGTAAACTATGTCAAGGTCCCTGCCACCAGTTTTTTTGAATGAAAGATTCTCGATCCTCTCAACTATCTTTTCCACGTCAGGGTATGCTTGAACATAAGTGAGGGAGTTCGATTCAGCAGAATATGAAACAAAGTTTTTTTCATAAGCTAGTAAACCGTATGCCGCCAGAAAATATATTAATATGATTGTGAAAACGGGTTTCCCAAGGCCTACAAACCTTTTCTTGCGCGCGAGCTCCAAATAAACCCCTTCCACGCCAATTCCCGCCAACAAGATAATTGGGGGGAGAATGTGAGGGAAAACCCAAGCCTCCTTCGTCGGAATATACGAGTACACTGAAAACGCGGCAATACTCCAGTAGGATACTGCGGTTCGGAATTCGTTCCGCCTGAAAATCGAGTAGATTAATCCCACAATTGCAAATATTACGGGGATGAATTCCACGTCTAAAACAATCTTAAAGTAATAGTCTACGCTCTTCGTGTGTCTGTATTGAACCCTATCATACCAGAATTGAAATAATCCGAGCGAGCTTTTAACGTTTTCCAACTCCTGTAGGAATGAACTGTAGGGTATGAGATAGAAAACTAGGAATAGGAGTATTGCCGAGATTATCACGGGTGCGTTGTTTTTCAGTCTCATCTTCCATTTAGAGAGATTGGCCTTGAATAGTTTTGTTTTTTTCCGGATTCTCCCTTGTTTTCTAAAGAGTGATAGAATGAATTTTACTGCCAAGTATGGTCCGAACATGCCTAACAGCACGTAAGTTGTTTCCTTTACTGTGAATGCGAGGGCTATGGAGATTGCTGTTAGGTAAGCGTAGATCGGATTCTTTGAATTCGAATAGCTGAATGCAAATACTACTGTTGCCAGTTCGAAAAATAGGATGAATGGTGTTTGAATTGTCATCCTTGAAAAGTAGATTAAGGCGGGGGATAAAGCAATCAAGGCGGCGGAAAAGAGAAATCCTCGGTTTCCAATGTGGCTTCTAATTGGAATGAGGAGTAGAATGATTAGTCCTCCGAAGATTGATTCGGCTATTCGAAGTGAGAAAGTGCTTTCACCAAATATCTTGAAAGATAATGCGTTAGCGTAAAACAGGAAGGGTCCGTGAAATCCCATATGGTGTTTCCAGGGGTTACCGTCTGCAATTCCTTGAATCATGAAAGCCCTGACGGTTTCGTCGTGGTGGAGTGGTCTTAACTCAAGATTTATTATTCTTGCCGTTAACGCGATAATCAAGATTATGATGAATAATCCTGCTGTTTTTTTATCGAAAATACTGGTTTCCGAATTCATGTTTCAATCCTTTTTAAAATGATCCTTATTGATTAAAAACTCTGCTTTAATATCTGATCTTATTCTTTAGTGTGAGCCAACCCAACTTTAAAACCCTGTATACGTTGAGTCTTTTGTATTTAGCGTAGTTGTGTGTGAAACATATCATAAAGACAATCCTATACACTGGCTCTAGTGGAAGGTGGACTAGTCTCTTAATTAACGGTAATAAGGCTGGAAATTTCACTGCCAAGTAAAATAGTCTGTGGAGGTTACTTACACTCCTCTTATCGGAAATATTGATGACGTTTGTGTCAAAGTATAGGGTGCTTAAATCATCTAAGCTAAAATCCTCTTTGAGGAATCCATTGTTTTTAGCATATTTCGCAATCTCGGTTTTCGGGTACGGTTGTAGTAAGGATGAGAAAGGGTAATCTATTCCGGCGAGGATATTGAGTTCAACAGTCTCTAAAGCCCTATCCAATGTTTCTTCAGGGATGGAGAAAATATTAGTGCTTCTAATCTTAATCCCATACTTGTGGAACAGACTGCAGGCACCTAAAATCTGTTTATTAGAAAGCTGTTTTTTAAGGATCTTATTTCGGATGAACTCATTACCCGACTCAATGCCGACAGTGACCATGTAACAACCAGCTTCAGAGAGCAACTTAACAGTATCCTCATCAACAAGGTCTGCCCTAACACCACAGAAGAATGGTAGGTTCACTTCAGTCTTAAACCTTTCAAGAAACTCCTTCAACCATTTTTTATCGATTATGAACGTGTCATCAGCGAAAAAAATCGTTTCCAAACCATAATCCCTCCTAACCTGGAAAATCTCAGCTAAAACACCATCAACACCGCGTTTTCTAACATACCTCCCGCAGCCACTGTAAACCTTCTTGTAAACGTGGTTAAAACAAAAAGTACAATCATAAGGACAACCCCTACCCGTAATAAACGTCTTAGTCTCAAGGTCCCTTAAAAAACCATACTTAAAATAAAGGCTTCGATCAGGAAACGGAAGCTCATCCAAATCCTCAATTAAAGGCCTCACAACATTCTTAACAATATTTGCCTCGTCTTTAACCCAAAGATTTTTTATCTTTGAATAATCACTTCCCTTCTCTAAAGCTTCACAAAGCTCAAGCATTGCGTATTCACCCTCACCAACACAAATAATGTCTACTGAATCCTCCTCGATCATTTCAGGGAAAAAAGTCGCATGCGGACCTCCAAAGACGCTTATGACTTCAAGTTTCTCCTTTATTTTTTTCGCAGTTTCAATCGGCCATTTATGGTTTCCAGAAGTGACTGGGAATGCAATAATATCCGGCTCGTAATCAACGACAGATCGCACAAGATCATTTTCTCCACCTGCAATAAAAACTTGTGGTTCATGCCCCCTGCTTTTGAGTAATGAGGCAATGTATATTACGCCCAAGTACTCATGCCACAAATTCTGTAGGAAAGCAATCCTCATTTTATCACTCCTATGGTTTTTGATTTAACATATGATATACATCTTCCACTCCTCTCAAATCTAAAGGAACCTTTTTATCTTTAAAGGAAATTAATATCATGCGTTTCTCAAATCAAAAAATTGGGGATTTCTTCTTGTATTTACTACAATATCTCATAATCCCCCTAAGCCTTCTAAACTACTTTATCAAAAAACTATATTCTATAGGATACATGTCAGAGGTTGATAAAGTCTTGATAATACAAAGACTTACTGAAAACATCCCTTATACCCTCTTAAACATATTAAACACGTCTGCAGTCTTCTTATTCAATCTTCTTATTGGCGTGTTAATCTACTCAATCATATACAATATACGCGAAAAAGGCCTATTTGAAACAATTCTGGGAGGATTCGTATTATCCTCCTTAGTGAATTACGCCGAATTAGTGATTCTTGGGAAACTAGGAATCTACCATCCCCTCCCATTATACTTTACCTCAATACTGATCATACTAATCACAGTAAAATACACAATCCTAAAAAGATTTGTTTACATCTTTAAACCAAGAAAAAAAGAGATAGAAAGTTACTTTGCATTCCTCTCATGTTTTATATTAGGTGCCACACCAATACTAGTACTCCAACTCGCATTTCCAATAACCCTCTGGTTGGATGTACCCCCCAACACCATTGCACCCGCACAAAGGGTCATATCATTCAACCGGTATGATCCATTACACTCTTATCCTTCGGCGAAATACAGTCTCTATCAGAGCGTACCATTTAATGCCATGTTTTTTTCTTTTATTACTTCTCTTTCAGGGGGCAAGGTGATCGATTCTATATCACCCCTGGATTTTTTCGTTTTTGCCTTAACGATTATGTCAATTGGCCTTATGTATTCTCGTGTTTGGGGTCGTAATTATTCATGGTGGCCTTGTTTTTTCTTCCTATTAACTTATCCCTACCTACGAATTATTGATCTTAGGGGTTCCTCGTTTACTTTCATCTTTATTTCGCTATCAATCTATTATCTGACTAAGGCAATTGACGGGGAGAAGGGGATGTTTTTTTTTGCGGTAGCTGCAACGTCTTTTTCTCTTATGACTAATCCTATTTTGGGTTCGTTAACTATCTTGATGCAGATTATTTACCTTATTTTTTTATCGTTTCTACAAGGTATTCGAATGATTTTCTGGATTATTAATTTCTTGGCTTCTGTTTTTATCCTTACTTCCCTCCACTTCTACATAGTTTTGCATGCTTTAGAATCAATCGATTTTTTCCGTGTAGTTCTCATTTTTTCTCTTTGTTATGTTTGCATTTACAATCTCTGGGCACTTAACCGGAATAGAAGAATTTTCCGAAAGATTTCTCACTTTTCAGATGAACGATTCTTTATTGTATTGGTTCTTGCATTTATCCTGTCATTGCTTGTTTTTTTCCCGACTAAAAGCCAGCCAAAATTAATCTCTGTTGTATACACTAATTACCCTTCGGTAACAGTTTTAGGGTTTCTTGGATTGCTGGGATTGTTTTTCAGGTATCGTAATTATAATAAAACAACAGTATTACTTGCGTTCAGTACACTTGTTACTGCCGGATTCGTTAACTTCTTCTTTGGTGAAATTCATCCTAACATTATGGATTCTCTGCCATTCGTGTTAAACATGTATATTACGTGGGTCTGGGAGGAATGTCATCAATACTGGCTTGGCTTTATGTTAATCTTTCCTGCAGGATTCTTCCTTCAATTTATTATAGAGGAAATACGGCTTATCAGGTATTCGAGATTACTCAATTTGGGCTTAATTACACTAATTTTTGTGCTTCTCATTTCCCCCTATCATATCACGGAAAGAGATTTCATCTGGAAAGTCGACGATGGAAGCTATAATGAACACAAAGTTTCTGAATACTGGCTTTTAATATTAAAATGGTGTTCTATAGAGAGGGGTTTTTTCCATCCAAGTGGATTGAATTTACTGCAACAAGAAGTTGTTGACAAACTCGATTATCTCGTTGGGCAGGGGGTGATAGGATATTATGACACAATATTGCATGTTAATCCCGTCTTTAATACTCTAGAAGATTTGGCCTCATACACTGGAATCCGCGAAATTAGGGTATGGAATTCTTATAGGCGGAATGAACTATTATTCGATGAAGGAACTTTTCTTTTATATGACTTGTGGGAAGTAGTGGAGAGAGAGGAACCTGAGTTTATTCTATATACCATGGATTCCATTCAAGATACTAAGATAAAAAATCCCTTCGAAATCTATTTAACCCAATACTATACTGCAATATGGCTTTCCTCTGGTGATAATATTATTTTACTGGAAAGAAACGATGAAGCATCAGTATAAATTCGACCGCGAAAAAACATTGGTGGCCCTAGCACTTGTTGTTGCATTACTCCTAAGATTGTATCTTGCACCACTACCCGGGTTTGTGGGTGACTACGAGGGGCACAAACAATGGAGTTATGCGTTGGTCCACTATGGGTTTAATTCAATATACGATCTGCAAGACACTCTAGTATCCATAAGGCATGTTGATTATCCCCCATTATACTTGTATCTTTTAAAATGTACGGGGCTTATATACAAATTTTTCCATTCCTCTGGATTCGAACATCCAACTGACATGTCCACCACTTTCGTTAAAGCACCCTCCATACTAATTGAAGTATTAACCGCCCTAATCATCTATCTTATCCTGAGAAGGAGAACTTCATTTAAGACGAGTTTTTTTTGTATGATGGCATATGCCGGAAATCCTGCAATAATCTATAATACGGCCTTATGGGGTCAGGTTGATGCATTTGGAGTTTTTTTCGCAGTTCTTTCCCTAGGTTTCCTCGCTAGTCGAAGGTTTGGTTTATCAGTGTTCTTTATAGTTGCAGGTATTTGCATGAAGATTATGGTTGTTGTCCTCCTACCGCTCATTTTTTATGTTATATTTAGGAGTGAGGGAGTGGAGAAAACACTGAAATGTATTCTTATCGGTTTTCTATCTCTGGTTCTCATACTTCTTCCGATAATATTTACAGGTCAACTAGATTTAATGTTAAATAAGGTCTTAAGGTCGTCAGGACCTTATTCTTTCGTGTCAGTGAACGCCTACAATCTTTGGAGGCTGACTTATCCCGAAGAAGTGGAGCGGGTCTACCGGAGTGCTCCGTCAGACAATAATCCCGTTCCATTGATTCCTTTTTTATCCTTTAAGGATATCGGTCTTATCCTCTATGGATTATTTACGCTGTATATTCTCTTTTTCAAAATGGGTAAGAGGTTTGATTGGGATGTAATATTCTATGTTGGCTTTCTCCTCTTTTTTGGATTTTTCATGTTGCCGACGCGAATCCATGAACGATATCTCTTTCCGGTTTTCGCCTTGTTAATCATCCCTGCCCACAGAGATAGGAAACTTCAGATTATTTATGTGATATTAACCCTCACCTACTTTATTAATCTCACACACGTACTCACAACGTATTTTAATTATTTTGGGGCTGGAGTATATGCCCGGGTTTTAGGAGAGGTTAAAATCACTGCTTTTTTGAATACTTTAATCTTCTTCTATGTTCTTGGGTTGTCTTTTAATTCAAAGGATTCTCTCCTTAAGGAGGTTAAGTATGTACGGTATCTTTTTTTAGTCGGGTTGTTGATAGCGTTATCTTCTCTGATTTTATCAAATTATTCCTGTGAAAAAGACGTATTCAATGAAGGCCTATTTTTAAGCGAACTAAATCATGTGTCTGCGGTTCAAGGTTATGGTGTTTTGTCTAGGGATAGTAGTGTTGACGGTAATCCTATTCTGTTGGGTGGTAGGCGTTTCTGTCGTGGTTTGGGTACGCATAGTGTGTCTGAGATTATTTACGATGTTTCTGGTGTGGATGCCTCTCGTTTTCAGGCGTGGGTTGGCGTCGATGACGAGGTCCGGTATGGGAGTGTCACTTTTGAAGTTTGGGGTGATAGCGTCCGTTTGTTTGAAAGCAAGCTAATGCGTAAGGGTGATGGGCCCGAGGAAGTGGACGTGTCCGTCGAAGGAGTCAGTGAGCTTAAGCTGGTTGTAACAGACGGCGGCGACCGCGGAGGATACGGAGACCACGCCGACTGGGCAGACGCCAAACTAATAAAGACTTAAAATGGATTATAGGAAATTTCAGGAAGACATCTATAAGGATTACCCGCCGATACTATGCCATCGTCATCCCAACCCATTTATTAGGTACGTACAAAATAAGCGTACCGGGATTTCAGCCAAACTAGCCGAAAAGACGGGAGCATTAAAAATCCTTGAAGTTGGATGTGGAGATGGATTCCTGCTTCATGAGCTTGAGAGGAAAAAATTAGGAACTATCATTGGGCTGGACATAGTCAGAAAGGCAATTTCAGACGCGAGTGAAAGAACGGTTAGGAGCATTCTTTTAAACGGTGATGCCATAAATATTCCACTTAAATCGAACTCATTCGATCTTGTTGTTTGCGTGCACGTCTTAGAGCACATGCTAACTCCCAGTCAATTGTATCTGAAATACACAGGGTTTTGCGCGAAGAAGGAAAACTTGTTGTTGGAATCCCCGACGAGAAAAAAGTGTTGCGGCTTAAGGAAGCGGCAAATTCCTTTGGACTTGGTAAGCTTTTCCTGGGTCGTTTATCTCCAAAGAGAACACCCGGTCACTTGATTGATTTTGACTTGAATGTTTTAGAGGAGTATCTTAAAGGTTTATTCGTTTTCAATGAGGTATTAGCGGTTCCATCAAGGTTTTATGCAACCGATTATGTTTGCCTCTGCACCAAGATTTGAATTTAGAAGGAGTATTTTCTGCCAGTTACGACTAATGCGTATGCAAAATATGCGTTAAACCTACCTAGAACTTTTTCAATTTTCTTAAATATTTTAGAGAATGTTTTCGGGTAAATCTGATTAAAACCGTTGTTTGATGGCGGAAAAAGCAACAGCCCAGTATTCGAAACATCTTTTAATCCTGCCTTCCGAACTAACTTGTTTAGCCTATGAGGATTATATGATCCTTCATAACCATATCTCCATTTTCCGAGGATTTGCGCGATTTTCTTTCCGAAAACATACCACAAGCAAAGGCTGTTCGGAACAATGATAATCAATCTCCCGCGATTTTTTAAAACTCTAGTCATCTCACTTACCGCTTTAAAGTCTTTAGGGTATTTAAAATGCTCTATTACTCCTGAATTATAGACTAATGTAAATTTATTTCCTTTGAAAGGTAGATTTTGAATGTCTCCTAAAACCAGGCCGTGACTTTGTTCGATAAGGTTGTGTCTTGCTTTAATTAAGGCGGTTTTATTTATGTCCAATGCCACGACGAATGAATCCTTAAAATTTATTAGAGTCCTCCCACTACCACACCCCGCCTCAAGGACTTTGGATTTTTTCGGTAAATTTCTGGAGCTTTTCACAAAGTTAAAGTATCTTTCATCGTAATCTGATACGTACCCTTTTTTTTCAAAGTATCTATCCCAAACACTTTCACCAGCCATGTTAACCCTCTATTCCTTGAAGTAATCTGAAGTCAGCTTGATAATCTTTTCACCCGCTTTCCCATCTCCGAATGGTTGGCTCCATGATGAGTTTCCAATCATCTTACTAGTCTTTTTCAATAGGTCTTCTGCGTTTGCTTGGCACAGGATATTAGATCCGACATTTATCGTTTCCGGCCTCTCAGTGTTATCTCTTAAAGTAACACAAGGTGTGCTTACTATACATGCTTCTTCCTGAACTCCCCCAGAGTCTGTATAAACAAGTTTAGAGTCCTTCACAAGTCTTACAAAATCAAAGAATCCAAGAGGCTCGATTAAGTCCAAGGCATTGGAATTCAATTTGGAAGAATTTAGCATCTTGTTTGTGCGGGGATGAATCGGGAAAACCACACGTTTACCGTATTGTTTTTTCACTGCCATAACACCCTCTAATATAGCCCTGATTCTTTTCAAATTATCTACGTTTTCCTGTCGGTGTATTGTTAACACGAAATAATCATTTTTAGTTAAGTTTAATTCTTCAATGATGGCGGAGTTGTCAATATTTTTCTTATTTTGAGTTAATGCATCCACTATAGTATTTCCTGTAACGTGAACATTTTCCCCGAATATCCCTTCTGAGAAAAGATTTTCCTCTGCCTCTCTAGTGGGGGGGAAATGGATGGTTGACATGTGATCTGTAAGGACTCTATTTATCTCTTCAGGCATATTCATATCATATGACCTCAGTCCCGCTTCAACGTGAACTATTGGGGTATTAAGCTTAGCAGCAGCAAGCGCCCCTGAAAGTACTGTATTTGTATCTCCTTCAACTAGGACAGTATCCGGTTTTAGTCTAATCAATGCCTTTTCAATACCTAAAAGCATCCTTGCAGTTTCGGTAGCGTGGGAACCTGAACCTGTTTTAAGGTTCATATCAGGATCTCTCAATCCAAGTTCCTTGAAAAATATTTTATCAAGTCTTTCCGAATAATGTTGACCAGTATGCAAAATATCGTACTCTAAATTATCTTTTTCTAGTGCTTGGATTACTGGAGAGAGTTTAATTATCTCCGGCCGAGTACCCAGTATCACACATGTTTTCATTTATATGGATTTACGTCTTGAGTTGATGAACTTTAGATATTCTAAAACGGTTGAAAAGAACTTAATCTTGCTTTTCCCTTTTTTTTCTCCGTATTCAAGTTTTATGGGGGCCTCGGAAAAAGCACACCCAATTTCGGATAAATTTATTAGTAATTCAACCATCACTACGAATCCAGTAGACATGAGGAATTTTTCACCTTTAAATTCCTTTAGTTTTTCAATGCTCTTGATAGTATATGCCCTGTAACCTGAAGTGTAGTCATAAACGTTATTTACTGGAAATAATCTTTTCATTATTAAACTTAAGACTTTGCTGGCGAGTCTTCTGATTTTGGGGACTCCTGAAACCCTGCTTCCTGATTTGTAACGGGAAGCTATTACAACGTCGTTGCCTCCCCATATTCCCTTGAGCATTTCTATTATTGAATTCGGATCATGGGTATTATCAGAGTCCATAACAACTATCACGTCAGTGCTGCTCTTTTTTGACAAAATCTCGTTAAATCCTGTCTTTAATGCCGTACCAAGCCCCCTGTTTCTTGCATGCCTTGCGATACTCAACGGGAATTCAGTTGAGAGTTTCTCAAGAATTTCACCAGTCTTGTCTGTCGACCCGTCATCTACTACTAGAATATTGTATGAAAGCTTATTCTCCACTAAGGTTTTATTTATGCGGGGTATTAATTTTCCGATGTTTCCCTCTTCGTCATAAGCGGGAAGCAGAACCGTTATGTTCGGCAATGACATAAGCTATCTATTCTAATTTATATGCTAAATACTATTTTTACTTTATGTCTGTTTCTGGTGAAAAATTATGTAAAAAAAAGGCTATACTAATCCTTATCCTCTTCTCAACCGCATGTTTAATACGCCTTTATTTCCTACCAACTCCCGGACACGGAACGGATATGGCCTTCCATAAGAGGTGGTTTAATGCGATTGACCAGCACGGAATACTAAAAATTTATGAAAAAACTGACCTAAGGTTCCCACCGCTTTGGACTATTCTCATGGGGGGTAATGTGGCATTAAAAAACCTCTTTCCCGAGGAAACCAACATAATATATTTTCTAAAACTGCCGGGAGTTTTGGCAGATATGATAATCGGATTAATACTCCTTTTATATTTAAAAAAGAATCAAGGCTATAACCTGGCGATAATCGGTGCGGGATTGTATCTGCTCAATCCCGGAGTAATCTACTTGTCTGCCTATTGGGGGAAATGGGGGGCAGTTGCAGGACTTTTTACAATACTTACCTTGCTCTTCGCATATAATAAAAAACCTGAATTATCCTGGATTTTTTTTTCTCTGGGTGTGTTAACAAAACTTCAAGTTCTGGTTATTGGCCCACTCCTTTTAGTAAATACATTACGTTTCAATCATCCTAAAAAAGTTGTGTATTCCCTCATACTGTCCCTTCTAACTTTTATGATAGTGCTATCACCCTTCCTGATTTCCGGTCAAGGTGAAGAAATATATTTCTGGGTTTGGGAAAAATCCCTAAATATCAGGCCAATCGCCACAGGCAATGCCTACAACACATGGAGGTTAATCACAATTGTCAAGGGTATTGATATTGATGATACAAACTGGTTTCTTGGATTAAACGACCAAGATATAGTATATAACTCACTTCTGTTTGGACCCATAGATTATCACAAAGTGGGTGTGGGATTATTTTCTATTGCATACCTTTTAACCTTGATTTACCTTTTTAGTGCCAAGTCTCGTAAATCAATTTTCCTCGCTGCTTTTTTCATTGAGTTCTCTTTTTTCATGCTTCCCACAAGGATATATGACCGGTATTTATTCTATGCTCTTTCGGTAGCCGCATTAATTATTACGTCCAATCGCAAAGTATTTTCATGTTACCTAGTGTTGTCTGTAACCTATTTCCTAAACCTTGTTCACGTACTCTCATCGGACTACGGTTATTGGGGTGCACACTTATTTGCGGGAATAGACAATGAAGTACTGATTCTATGCCTGGTAAATCTTGCAGCATTCATTTACGCATCACATTATATGACACAACTCGCATGGAGTAACACCAGACCTTATCTCGAAAACCATCTAACTAGAAAGGCATTGATAATCATAATCGTGTTTATTTCCCTCATGTTTGCTCCCAACCCGAATTTTTGTAATAGTGAAGAGGGTGTTTTGTATTTGAGCGATCTTCTTCCTGTTTCCGCAAGGCAGGGTTGGGGTGTATTAACTTATGCGGGTAGTGTGGGTGATAATTCCCTTTTCATTAACGGAGAGTATTTTTGCCGTGGTTTGGGCACTCACTCTCATTCTGAGATTGTTTATGATTTGCGGGGTCTTGGTGTTTCGGAGTTTGTGAGTTTTGTTGGAGTAGACGATGAAGTGCAGTATGGTAGTGTCGTATTCCAGGTTTATGGTGACGGGAAACTCCTGGCTGAAACTAGGCTTTTGAAAAAAGGCATGGGCCCTGACAGCATTATCGCTTCGGTGGAAAACGTCTCCGAGCTTAAGCTGGTCGTAACAGACGGCGGCGACCGCGGAGGATACGGAGACCACGCCAACTGGGCAGACGCGAAACTTGTGGGTCCAGAGTACTTGGTTAAAGCTAAAACAGACATGGGCAGCGGAAACTTGATTGCATCGCGCATTATAGTGCTACTACCCCTAATATTCCTGTTTAATATTTTCCATACTATCCTCTACAAGCTGAATCTGGACGGAAAGAAAATTATCGCAATACTACTCCTTTTAAGCCTGCTTGTATTCCAATGCGTGTTAAGCATGGGCTATAAAAATCCGACTTATGACGAGCCAGGCCATATCGGAGGGGGATACGCTTATATCGCGGAAGGTGAATTCAGGTTGGGGGGTTTATCATCGATGGAGCATCCGCCGCTTGTCCGCTCTATTGGGGCTTTTCCATTGCTATTTATTGACGGGCTTAAGTTTTCGAGAGACAGTGTAGACTGGTATAAGACCAGTCATTGGACTCTGGGAAATAGGCTACTATACGGAGATTATGAGAAGACTGGTCAGGCCATTTTCTTAACTCGATTGACAATAATACTTTTATCCGTACTTCTTGCAGCTTACGTATTTACTTGGGCCACAAAACTTTTCGGTTTTAAGGCGGGTTTTTTCTCGCTCTTCCTCTATGTTTTGAATCCCAATATACTGGCGCACTCCCAGCTTGTGACGACCGACTTGGGCGGTACCTGTTTCATGTTCATTGCAGTATACTATCTGTGGGTTAACGCGCGTAACCCGTCGGCTCTAAACCTATTTCTTTCACAACTTTCTTTTGGACTGGCATTAGTGTCGAAGATATCTGCATTAATGCTAGTACCCGTCTACCTGATCATGGTTTTCGCGTATTCTATAAAGGAAAGTTCTTCCACAAAAAATTTCTTGAAAAAGTATGTCTCCCGGATCCTGATTTTAATAGTTTCAGCATTGCTCGTCATAAACCTTGCCTACGGTCTCCAGGGGACTTTGCGACCGTTAAAATCTTATCAACTTTTAAGTCCAATTGGTAGAATTCTCCAAGTAACACCGCTTAATGACATTCTGGTCCCGCTTCCATACGCATACGTGTTGGGCATGGATTACGGAATGTATCACAGTGCACGAGGCCATCCCACATTTTTTTTAGGGAAAGTAATGGGTAGTGGATTCTGGTTCTACTACCCCCTCGTCTTCCTTATCAAAAATCCCATACCCTTGCTCTTATTCCTTCTCATAGCGACCATCCAGCATTTCAGGAAAAAGACAAACATTTTAGACATACTATTCATCGTGATTCCAGTATTCGTCTACTTCATAATTCTATCGCAAGGAAACGTCAATATAGGATTAAGGCACGCGCTCCCCACATTCCCCCTACTATTCGTCTATGCTTCTCGCATAGTAAGTGAACTAGATAGAAGAATCCTCTACACTCTCTGTATAATCTACATTTATTCTTCGCTTTCGATTTACCCGCATTACATTTCATACTTCAATGCATTTGCGGGGGGAGCTGACAAAGGATATCGGTTTGTGGTCGTAAGCGACTTAGACTGGGGTCAGGACATGTTGGGTTTGGCAGGTTATGTGAATGAAAACAACATAACCAACTTGTATTACAGTAAATATAATACTGCCGACCCAGGATACTATGGTTTAAGTTATAAGCCTCTTGAATGCGGTGAACAATCCGGGGTTATTGCCATCCACGTAGCAAATCTTTTAAGGGATACTGAATGCAATGGGTGGCTTCTAAATCAAACACCCTACAAGAAGATCGGCTACTCAATATTCCTCTATAATATTACCGGTTAAATTAGGATTTCTCACGGGAGAAAACACTTCTAAGAAATCCGATTGTGTTAACCAACGCTGCCTTAAATCCCGCCCGTCGAATATTATACACTATGATGTGGGGTCTTAGGTAAAATCTTAAGTAAAATTTCTTCTGCAATCTAACCAAGTCTTTAGAATCCAAGTCGTTCATCTCCATGACAGCCTTACCATACCGTCTGTATTGGGACCAGTCATCAGTTAGCAACCTCAAACCGCCGTAACCCTCTTTCGCCAATTCATACAATTCAGACCCGGGGTACGGGGTCGTAATGTTAACGTAAGCTTGATAAACCTTAAGCTCGCGAGTCACAAACTTCAAAGTCTCCTCCACAGTCTCCCTAGTCTCAAAGGGGTGGCCTATCATCAAAGAGCAGCGAGATTCAATGCCCAATTCACTGCACCATTCATACGCCCTCTTCAACTGGCCGAGTGTTGTACCCTTCTTTATTGCGTCAAGAATCTTTTGGTTTCCCGATTCAACGCCGAAACTCAACCTCAACAAGCCAACACTCTTAAGCTCTTGTAAAATCTCCTTGTCAACACAGTCTGCTCTAGTATACCCCTCAAAAGTGAAATCCAAGCCTCTTTTCCTCACTTGCCTGCAAAACCGCAAAACCCGCTCTTTATTCAAAGTAAGGGTGTCATCCGAAAACATGAAGTGATTAATCGAAAACAGGCTTATGACTGATTCAATCTCATCCAAAATATCATCCACTAGCCTGTACCGCGGTTTACCTGGGAACATCGTGTCGACGCCACAGAAAATACATTGAAAAGGACAACCCCTAGTAGTAATTATCGAGGTTACGGGAACAAGGCCTTTACCCGGAATGCCCCAAATATACCGCCCAGTCTTCAGTAAGTCCCTTGCGGGGTAAGGTACAGACTCCAAGTTTTGTATTGGCTTCCGTCTCTTATTAACCGTTATCCTACCCTTCTCATCCCGGTAAGCTAAACCGGCAGTATCCTTCACATCTTTTCTCCCACATAAAACGTCAATCAATTCCTTGAAGGTATCCTCCCCCTCCCCTATTATCCCGTAATCTACGGCCTCAGACTCCTCCATGGTCTCCTTGGGCAGAGCTGTAATGTGGAATCCTCCGAGAACGGTCGTTATCTCGCCATTGACCTCCTTAACCTTCTCAAGAATTTCCCTTCCATTGGAATAAATCGGTGTTGTCGCTGAAACACCCACTAGATCGGGTTTCGCATCCCCAACTTTTTCCACAACCTTATCAATGGATAGACCCTCAACATCAGCGTCGAGTAAAACAACATCGTGACCTAAATCCCTTGCCACTGCCGCAATATAAGCCAACCCTAAAGGCATCTGGGGTTGGGCTCCGAGCTTTGCAGCTTCCCTGTAGGGGCCGTAGACTTCTATGAACGGTGGGTTTACGAGAAAAATCTTCATGTCAAACACGGAAAATTTTTTTTACGGTGCTACGCTTTCCTTCTCCTCACGTTATAAATTATCTCGTCCAGAATCCTTCGGTTTGAATTTACCATGTCGGTGACGATGCCAAGTATTATCAACTGAAATCCGACTATAAGGAGGATGACAGAGACTATGAGGTATGGTATCTGGTTGGTCGAGAATCCGATTATAAGGTATTTGAGACCACCGATGAGGCCTGAGATGAATCCCGAAAGGATTATCAGGCAACCCATAAAAGTGAACGGTCTCAACGGCTTGTAATCTAGATAAGTCTTCAACATGGCGTAACCGCACTTTGCGGCATACAAAAAAACGTTTGAAATAAGCCGGGATTCACCCGTCCTCTTTTTAAATGTTACCGGAACCTCCCGGATGGAAAGTCCCTGATGCGATGCCTGAATAATAGTTTCTTGGGTGTAGGTGTATGAAGACAGGATGTTCATCCTCATTGCAGCATCCCGGGAAAAAGCCCTGAAACCTGTTTGAGCGTCCGTAATCTTTGCCGACGATAAGAACCGGGTCATCTTGGTTGCGATGAAATTCCCCACTCTTTTAGTGTACGTCATATGTTCGATTTTGCCTGCGAACCTTGAGCCTAAAACAATATCCGCTTTCCCGTCCATAATCGGCTTGACGAGTTTTCTAATCTCCTCACCAACATACTGTCCGTCAGCGTCAATGTTTATTATAATGTCGCCTCCAAGCTCGATTCCTTCGGAAAGCCCCCGTTTGAACGCCCAACCTAAGCCCAGATTCTGGTTGTGCGAGACGATCTTGTCTGCACCTGCTTTTTTCGCCTCAGAAACCGTGTTGTCGGTTGAGCCGTCATCAATCACGACAACTTCCACTTTATCTGCGATGTCTCTTGGTATGCTGGCAACAACTTCTCCTATAGTATTTTCCTCATTGAAAGCAGGGATTGCAACTACAACCTTCATTTTGACATGATTGACTTGAATTGTTCGGCAGCCTTCTTAGCATCATCCATGGAATTAATCTGGTTCATAAGATAACCTTTAGCTTGGGAGTGGTCTAATTCAACCAGCCCGTCCAACTCGTTATCCCTCACCTTCAAAAGATTCCATTGAGTTTGATTTAAAAGAACTTGAGACTCGATGAAATACTGTGCCTTAAAATAATTCTGTTTTTTAAGATTCACCACGATATCGCGGGCAGCCTGCCCTTCAGGGCCCACAAGCTTTTCAACAAGTGTTGCAAGATCATTGATTTGATAGTCCTCCTGATTGTTAAGCTCGATGATTTCGTTTAAAAGCTTCTCATTCGAATCTACAACAATCAACGCATCCTCAACAGCCTTACTCCTCTCGTTTTCGTCTAATTCATTAAACCCTAGTTCATACAATTTTGCCTGAGCGGTGCTGAATTGAGTCTGTTTTTGGCTGATTTCCATTGAAATGTCGACTAAATTGACATTCGCGTCGACAAAATCCTGTATGTGTTCGGGTGCTGAAGAGGGAGCCCCAGTAATCTCGCTTTTAACCGGAGCAGGCGGAGTATCCGACCCTGAGGTAAAATACCCCATTGAAAATGCAAGGTATCCTCCATAAACAACAAACACGAAGGCGAGAATAATCCAAAAACGCTTCTGATCTTCCATTGTAATACACTCAAATCTTCTTTAATAAAAATGACTTACCCTTATACTCTAGTAAGAAACACTCATCACCTTCTTCAAAACCGGGATTTAAGCCAAAATCAAATAAAAAACCCGTAGAAGTATTCACAGCCTCAACTCCACTAGGAGTAGCATTAGAAACTAAAACAGGCTTAAGCTCATTTTTCCCGGCGACTAAAACCGCGTCAAAAAGGTCTTTCAAAGGCACTTTTTTCCCTTGATAAGTTGAGACCTCAATGAGACCTGTGTTTGCTCCAATTGAAGTAATCTGGTAGATTTTACCTTTATGTTCGATCACGTCACCTGCTTTGAAGGGAAATGGTTTCACAGAGTAATATATCCTGTAAACCTCCAACCCGTCTTTCTGCCCGAAAGTTTTCTTGGATTCATTCACAATAAAACCACTTTTCCTATACTTGGCAGCCATTTGTTTCGCGTAAGAACTTGATTTTAATTGGAAGTCCACCCCGTTTTTCGATTCACTGACGTTTGAAACCTCGTTGATGTCCGGGAGGATGGGGGGAGGCTTCCCCCTAATCTGAAGGACTGCCTCATAATATCCGGAAGAGCCCATTTTGCATGACTGGCAGGTTTGATCAATTCTTGGTGCCGACAATGAAATGGTTTTCACAATTTTCTCATCATTATAGGAGAGATTAAATTCTGCATCCCACTCCACGGTTTTCCCTATTTTTTTAGGGGTAATTTTTACCCCCTCAACTTCAATTCCGTCTGGAAATTCCACAATTTTCACAGTTAAAGGAGTGAGCATCTCCAACAAATCCTTTATCCACTTATTTTTGTGCTTGATCCGACCGCAACCGCAGACTGCGATACCCTTTTTGTGGATTCTAACCGGGTTTTCCTCAAGCAGGCACTTTAAGCATATGCCACCGCCTTTTCTTCCGCATTTCGGGCAAAACATTTTAGTATTTATATAATCTTATCCTATATTAGAGGAACAATGGCTCGGAATAAAACCCCGCTTATGAAAAGGATTCTGTCGGTTGCAAACCGCACGAGAAAACGCGCTCCCGTATGGGTTTTCGCGAAAACAAACCGTAAAGTCAGAAACAGCCCGAAAAGCGGCCGCCACTGGAGACGCGACAACATATTCTAGCAACACCAGTTCAAAGACGACCTTATTTTATCTGATTACTATAATTATTGTATGGTGCATGTTGTCCGTCCCGGTGCAGTAGAGTCAGGAGACTTTAGTGGTTTAACAAGACTTGCCAACCAGGTTTTTCAAGGTATTCATGGCGGCCCCTTCACAGGGTCTGACCTTTTAAGCACTCAGCAGCTCGGAAACGGGTGTGCACTTTTCAGACACGTTAAAAAAGCATTTAAGATAAGAAATGATTGAATCTAATTCTAGACTGCCGGACCCTTTTCCCGAGGCTATTATTTATGAGGATGAGTCTCTTTACGTTTGCCTTGCTTGAGCAGACGGGAGTACGAGTATCTGATGGATGTTGTGGACATCGTGCGAAACGCGCTCATCAAGACCTTAAACGTCGAAAAAATCTACCTACTCTACATGGACGAGGTGAACCACGTGCACTGGCACCTGATACCCCGCTACGACGAGAAAGGATTCACATTACTTCAACACGATCCGGGGGAGTTAGAAGACTTTACGCTAGCTAAAAAAATCAAAAACAACCTTGACGACATAAAATACTGGCTAAAATAAATATCCGCGGCCTGAAGGCCGCGGTATTCTAGGATGAGTAGTCGGTTATTTGTGTCTGGCTTGGGTCGAGTTCCTCGATTTCGGGAGATGCTACTGCGACCGCGTGATACAAGGCCTTATGGGAGAAGTCAGAAAGGATGAAGGTCAAATGGACTGGACGAAAACATTCATGGGCTTAACACTCACCCAAGTTCAAATGGCGAAAAAAAACTTTTAATTCCACCTATACAAGTATCGTCTCACAGCATCCAAAACACAAGCTACTCCATCATGGATTAATGTGAAGCCGAAAGGGCAGCTCGAAAAATTCGGTAAACTAAGAGGGCTAAACGGAGTCAGCCCCCGTTGGGGCTGATTCGGGCGGAGCGAGCTTGTAAGCGAGCGGAGTCGTTTAGCCCTTGTTTCTTGAAGTTCTGGTGAGATCCCCGTTCTGGGTTAAACAAAAATTATTTTTAAAATTACTTTAAGAAAATGCGGCATAAGAAATAGGACGCAGTCATTTGTTTTTGGGGCGAGCCAGAATTTGGGCGGCAGCCAAGAAACAACAGTTATCACATGTTTTATTTCAGTTAACCCTCGTTTTGGGTGTGTAAAGCGTAATTTTTTGGTTTTCAGAGTTTTTTGTAGATTTTTTCGTAGTGTTTGGCGATTTCTTTCCAGTCGTATTTTTCAACTTCTTTTTGTGCTTCTGCGCCCATTTTTTTGATGTTTTCTCCGGTTGGGTCTCCGAACATGTATTTCAGGCCCCAGGCGATGCTTTCAGGGTTAAGGTAGACTTTCACTCCAGTTCGGAAGTTGTCTATGATTTCGCCGGGCCCGCCGACGTCTGCGGCGACTACCGGTTTCCCGCACGCCCAAGCCTCAAGGGTTACTATGCCAAACGGCTCGTTTCGAGAAGGGATGCAGACGACGTCAGACGCCTTGTACAAGTTTATCCGGTCTTCGTCAGAGACGTAGCCTAAAACCCTGATGCTTCCATCGACGCCCAAGTATTGGCTTCTGCCGAGGATATGACGTATCATGTCGTCTCCGCCGCCTGCGAAGACAAACTTGATGTCTCCTCGAAGCGATAAGACGTTTGGAATTGCCTCAAGCAGCAGGTCAGGCCCCTTCTGATGGCACATCCTACCCAGGAAAAGCACTACGGGATCCAAAGCCCAAATACCATACTTCTCCTTGATCTTTCCGGTGTCAACTTCCCCCATAAAGTCCTCGAAGTTTATGCCATTATAAATAACGTTTATCTTATCCTCGGGAATATTGTATTCTCGTGCGAGCTCCCACTTCATGGAATGGGAGACTGTGGTGACGGCCTTTGAAAGGTAGCCTCCCAACCACTCCCTGTGTCTTACGCGCGCGCTAAACCAGTTGTCTGCGAAGGCTCCTCCGTTTCTACCCCATTCTGTGGAGTGGGCAGTCCAGATGAATTCCATGCCAGTATTATGCTTTATGTTTGCGACGGCGTTTACGACGTGCCAGTCGTGGGCGTGGATTACGTTGAATTCACCAACGTCGTTTTTCACTTGATGGTAGCAGGATACGAGGCTGTCGCAGACGTGGTCCATGTACTCGATGAAGTCTTCGCAACCTGGAGAAACGCTCCTGTGTTCAAAAACTCCGTTAATTTCCTCGTGTTCGAGTTGTCCAGCGCTTATCCTGGTGAAGACGTGGACTTCGTGGCCGTGTGCCGCGAGCGCTTCTGCAACTTTGGTGACTACTGCCGCAACACCTCCTACCGGTATGGAATTCAGTGTCTCCCAGGAGAAAAAAGCGATTCTCATTTCCTTCTAATATTATTTTCTAACACTTAAAAACAATTCATTACAAACACGCAAGGATACTGCGGGCTTTAGCCCGCAGAGGAATTGCGTAGCGTAGTTCCATTTTCCTTGTTTTTC
>Ga0268285_1000316_pt1 | contig 29458 bp, 23 predicted proteins | sample saktaG_2_FD_190144 | JGI IMG/M metagenome (GOLD analysis project Ga0268285, IMG submission 190144) | Saline water microbial communities from Sakinaw Lake, British Columbia, Canada - sak_2013_06_06_120m | ecosystem: Environmental > Aquatic > Non-marine Saline and Alkaline > Saline ... | reverse complement strand
TGTCTAACCGGCGAAACGAAGTACGAGCTTAAAGACTTCACAACCGGGGCAGCAATTTACGCCGACGGCCGGCTCTATTGCCTCGATGAAAAAGGCTCCGCGGGTCTGCTGAAACCCGGCCCCGACGGCCTTGAGATCGCCGGACGCTTTGCCCTGGTGGCTGAGAAGGTTCGCGATGCCTGGACGCACCCGGTCCTGCATGACGGCCGGCTTTACCTTCGCTATCACGATACGCTTTGGTGTTATGATGTGAAGCGGCGCTGAAAAAAGTTTACGGATCTAAAATACTTGATATTTTAATTATTCCGGCATAGGATTCGGGATAAATAGCGGACTGGAAGCTTAAAGCTTAAAACTTAAAACTTCTTAAGTTAGGGGACAGGCCATGAAGCAATGGGCGTACATCATTTTTATATCGCTTATCACTGTGATATGTGTTTGTTTTATTACCCTGAATATAAGATCTGTCAGAAGGGTATCGTCTGCCACAATTGAATTGGAGCAGAACAAGAAGACGATTGCCGATCTCGAAGGGCAAATCAAAAAGGCAAGTTCAGAGAGGGACCTGGCGAATCAGAAGGTCAGCCAGCTTGAAGCGGAGGTTTCATCTCTACTTGAGCAGCGAAAAGCAGATCAGCGAGTTATTGAAAATCTGCGTGAATCGCTGCAGCAGAATAAATCCGCCCAGGTTAGGCAGGACGCCAGGGACCAGAAGCCCATCGAACAGAAACAGCAACAGAGCGTCGAAGACGCCGAAGAAGAAGTTATAAAATATGATGCTGATATGGTGCGGGAGATGATATCGTCAGCCGGTGGTCTTGAAGAAGCTATTCGCCGGATTGTCACCTCTGAAGGGATCGGTTCGACTTTGCAGCAGCACAGTGAGAACCCGGCCCATTGGGTTGCCGCTGCGTCTCTGGCACAGGACCCGGATGCGTCCCTGGAATATCTCGAGCAGGCCGCCGAACTGTTCCCGGATTCATCGATGACTCTTACATCGTTAGTTGGGGCCTATATCAGAAGCCAGCGGATCGATGAATCGACTATGGCCTATATCGATCAAATGAAAAAGGTCGATCCGACAAATGCCCTTGCCGATTGTTACTCCGCGTATTGTCAGTTTAACAATGGGGATATTGAAGGGGCGCTTCAGTCACTGTCACAAGCAAGTGTAAAAGACAGATTTGCCGACGACAGCATAGACCTGTTGATGTCGCGAAATGATTATTTTCTCAGCGAAGGCTGTTCGAGTTCGGTCGCACTTGGACTTTCGGCGTTCGATTTACCCTTATCGCATATGGGCATGCTCCGGGAGATAGGCGAATATTCGATGGTGCAGGCCGATACGCTTTATGGGACCGGCCGATTCGAAGATGCCCTGCAGATCGTAACTGATGTCTCGAAGCTCGGTGGGACTCTCTCTTCGTCCGGCCGATTTATCATCAGCGACCGCACCGGTATGGCTTTGCAGATATCTGCTCTCGAAAGGGCAAAACAGTTATACGAGGCTTTGGGTGACATCACAAAAACTGCGGAAGTTGATTCTCAATTGCAGGCCGTGCAACAGCGGTCCGAGACAATTGATATTATGGTGCAGGCTTTTGGCGGCGTTATGCAAAACATGAGCGATCAGGACCTTGCCGATTATGTCAATGGCACTATTCTCAACGGCGAGTTCTCGACACTGCAGAATATACCGGAGATAGCGTCTGCATTGGAGCAGGCACGCAAACAGCGGGAAGAAGAATCTTCCGAAACGAGCGTGCCATAACCAAAGGATAACCGATACCATTTCTTCTGACAGGAGTTGTAGCATGAAACACCATTTTGTGATGAGCCTAACGGCCATCATTCTCGTAACGTCCGGCATATTTTGCTTACGCTCATACGGCCAATCCCTTGACCTTCGCACGGAATATGATGGCAAGGGCCATCGGGTTAAAATCGTGCTGGACGGCGAAGATGTTCTGACTTCGCCGCCGGAAGGCCTCTGGTCGATAGCTACTGAATGGGAAAATAGCTGGCCCGCCGGCTGGATTCATGCCGGGCCTACGGAAATTGAACACGTGGGAGACTGGACGATTCTGCGGGGTAAACTTGAAACTCCGGCAGGCTCATGGCGGCTCTCGGATTCGTATCGGCCCGAGGGTAATGTAATCAAGTGTATCAGGCGGTTCATCTGGGACGGGGCTGATACCGCCAAGTTCGTGACACTCTCGGTCCGCTTTCAATGCCGGGGCCGGGGTTCGAAGGCCGTACTTCCCGGCATACTCTATCATGGCAACCCGTCCGGCGCAAGGAGTGGCAGAGTGCCGGTTTACTCAGGCGAGCCGGGCCAGGAGGCCATCTATGAGGAGCACCGCTTTCCGATGCCCTACACCAGCCTGGAATGGTCGGCGAACGGCAGCCTGCGGGGAGCAGCGCTTCATTCGCTGCCCTCGCCCGTTCCGCACGGGAATCGGGAAGATCAATGGTGGTCGCTGGGACTGATAGCTAAAGAGCAGAGTACCGAATTGGTGCTTCTGTCCGGCCCATGTGCCTCGAATGGAAAACGAAGCGTCGTCAAAGCTCTTCAGCGTGGCTTTGTAACGTACGATAACGCTTATATCAATGTCCCGCCGGGCGCGATTATCGAAAAGACGTTTTACCTGGAGGCTTACAAGGTCCCCGGCAAAGGTTCGGGATTCCAGCAGCCAACGCGGACGTCTTTGGAAATTTTCCGTCCCTGGTCCGTCGAAGAGATGCCTAAGTTTAGCCGGATAATCGAGGACAAATACCGCTTCGCGAAGACGCGGTGGTATCAGGACGGTGACATAGCGGGTTTTAAGAAATATCCCGACCGCGATTATTTTGTATTCGGCTGGTGCGGGCAAGCCGCCGCGTTGGGCTACGCATTACAAATCCTGGCGGACGATCTGCATGACCCGAACGCCTTGCAGATGGCTACCAGGTCACTTGATTTTCTTTCGACGGCGGAATTCTACGACGAAGGTTTTTACACATGGTACGATTTCAAACAGAAAAAATGGCAGCAAGGCGGCAGACGGCCTGAACTGCTTTCCCAAGGCCAGGCCATGCTGAATTTCGCCAATGCAATTCACACCGGCAGGGCAAAAGGATTGGACGTTTCCCGCTGGGAACGTTTTCTACAGCAGGCATGTGATTTTCACGCTAAAAGAATCTTAAAGGATGATTGGAAACCGCTGTCCACTAATCAGGCCTTTTTTATTGCTCCTCTGTGCAGTGCTTATAAGCTTTTCGGCACGGAAACGTATCGCCGGGCTGCGGAAAAAGCGGGCAGTGTTTACGCATCGAGACATCTGAGCATGGATGAGCCTTACTGGGGCGGCACTCTGGACGCCAGTTGCGAAGACAAAGAGGGCGCTTTTGCCGCTCTTCAGGGATTTATGGCTCTATATGAATTGACGCGGGAGCACAAGTATCTAAAATGGGCCGAGCATGCCTGCGATGTCGTTCTGACGTATATGGTTGTCTGGGATATCGACATGCCGCCCGGCCGGCTTCGCGACCACGGCTTCAAGACCCGGGGCTGGACGGCCGTCTCGGTCCAAAACCAACACATCGACGTCTTCGGCGTGCTGATAACGCCGGACATTTACCGATTGGGGCAGTACTTGAACTCCGATAAGCTGAAAAAAATCGCTATCCTTATGTATCGCAGTTGCGGCCAGCTCATCGATCCTTACGGCAGCCAGGGCGAGCAACCCTATCATACCAATTACGGGCAGCACTCAAAGTACACCCAGCGACTCAAGTCGAACGACCTGACAGGCCTGCGCGGAAACTATGTGGAAGAATGGACGGTGTTCTGGATTACTGCGCATTTCCTCAACGCCGCCGCTCAATTCAAAGAGCTTGGCATAAATATTTCGGATTGAGGTAGTAAGGGTTGCTCGCGAACCGCTCATACGAACTGATGGTTTTAAGCCACCCCTGATTTATAGGGTATTGCAAAATCGGGGAATTTTGTTACGATATTGCGATGCCTCGTCTTCGCTCGGCATGAAGAAGCTTCACCCTGAGCGGAGTCGAAGGGTCCCGGCGAATACTATTTAGGAGAGCATTATGAAAAACCAAGGCCAAATCACTCGAAGGAGCTTCTTGAAGGGCACTGCCGCTATTGGAGGCGCGGCTATAGGTTTGCCGGCAATCGTCCCATCGTCGGTTTTCGGCGCCAACGCGCCGAGCAGCCGGATCGTTATGGGAGCGATCGGCGTCGGCTCGCAGGGAACAGGCGATATGCAGGGCTTCCTAAGCAAGCCTGAAGTGCAGATGGTGGCCATCTGCGATATCGACAAGGGCCATCTCGACAATGCAAAAAAAATCGTGGACGACAAGTACGGCAACAAGGACTGTACAGCTTATCATGACTTTCGCGAGTTGATCGGCCGGGGCGACCTCGATGCCGTGCAGTTAGCGGTTCCCGACCACTGGCATGCGATTCCTGCTATCGCCGCGGCCAGGGCAGGCCTGGACATTCACGGGCAAAAACCGCTGGCCCGCTCCATTCGAGAGGGACGCGCCATGTGCGACGCCGTACATCGTTATGGCCGGGTGTGGCAGACGGGAAGTCAGCAGCGATCCGATTATAAGTTTCGCCGGGCGTGCGAGCTGGTGCGTAACGGCCGGATCGGCAAAATACTAAAGGTCGAAGTCGGCCTGCCGACGGGCGGCGGCACGGATGTCAAACCTATAATGCCTGTCCCCGAAGGGCTCGACTGGAACCTCTGGCTCGGGCCGGCACCTTATGTTCCGTACCGCGGGGTCTCGCACTGGGACTGGCGATGGATCATGGATTACTCAGGCGGCCAGCTAACCGACTGGGCGGGGCATCATATCGACATCGCTCACTGGGGCATGGGCTGGGATTATACCGGGCCGGTGGAAATCGAAGGCAAAGGCAATTATCCGACCGAGGGGCTCTATAATGTGGCCACTCAGTACAAGTTCGCCTGCACATACGCCAACGGGACGGTCATGACCGTCGCCAACAACACACAAATCACCCAGGGCGCCAAGTGGTATGGCCAGACCGGATGGATACACGTTAACCGAGGCGGATTGACCGCATCCGACGAAAAGATTCTGAGAGAAGAAATAGGCCCCAACGAAATCAGGCTCTACGAGAGCAGGGACCATAAGCAGAACTTCCTCGATTGTGTAAAGAGCCGGGAGCTTACGATTTGCCCCGTGGAGGTCGGTTTTCGCTCTATCAGCGTGGGCCTGCTCGGCGAAATCGCCATGCTCACGGGAAGGAAAATCAAATGGGATCCCGAAAACGAAAAGATCATCGGCGACCCCGAAGCAAGCGCGCTGCTCGGTAGGTCCTATCGGGAGCCGTGGATTCTGTGAGTGATATTGAGCAACAAAATCCTAATCTTAAAAGGAGCATAATAATGAAACGATACATCGTGATTTTACTTGCATTCATCCTGGCGAGTATTTCGCTGCCGGAGTTGGCCTTCGCTGCTGAAAACTGGGAAAATCTTTTTGACGGCAAAACCCTCAACGGCTGGATCCAGCGCAACGGGAAGGCAAAGTACACCGTCGAGGACGGCATGATCGTTGGAACCACGGTCCCGAATACGCCGAACAGCTTCCTTTGCACAGAGAAGAACTATACCGACTTTATTCTGGAGCTGGATTTTCTCGTTGAGCAAGGCATGAATTCCGGTATCCAGATTCGCAGCCACAGCTTCAAGCACTACAAAGATTACCGCGTTCACGGCTATCAGGTCGAGATCGACACCTCGGAGAGAGCCTGGAGCGCCGGCATTTATGACGAGGCCCGCCGGGGATGGCTCTTTGACCTTAAAGACAAGCCCGAAGCGCAGAAGGCCTTCAAGCAGAACCAGTGGAATCATTACCGCATCGAGGCTATTGGCGACAGGATACGAACGTGGATTAACGGCGTGCCTGCCGCCGACTTGAAGGATGACATGACCTCGACGGGCTTTATTGCCCTGCAGGTCCACGGCTCTAAAGAGGCCGACAAGAAAATCAAATGGCGCAATATCCGTATCCAGGATCTTACACGCAAAGAAAATAAAGGCCCGCTGAAGGCCCTGATCGTTGACGGCCAGAACAACCATGACTGGCAAGCCACCACGCCTGTTCTCAAAAGCCTGCTGGAGGAAACCGGCCTGTTCACGGTTGAAGTGGCGACCTCGCCCAAGGCAGGTCAGCCGATGGATGCGTTCAAGCCGAACTTCGCCAAGTACGATGTCATCGTCTCTAACTATACCGGCGACGACTGGCCGAAAGCAACCCAGGACGCGCTGGTCGAGTACATGAATAACGGCGGCGGCCTGGTTATTTTCCACGCAGCGGACAACGCGTTTCCAAAGTGGCAGGAGTGGAACGAGATGATTGCTATCGGCGGCTGGGGCGGCCGGAACGAAAAATCCGGGCCGATGGTCCGCTACCGTGACGGCAAGGTCGTCTTCGACAATTCCCCCGGGCCGGGCGGAACACACGGCCCTCAGCACGAATTCCAGGTTATAATCAGAGACCGCAATCATGCTATTACCGCGGGCCTGCCTGAAAAGTGGATGCACGCGAGCGATGAGCTCTACAGCAAGCTGCGGGGCCCGGCGAAGAATATGACGGTTCTGGCGACAGCCTACGCAGACCCGGCAAAGCAGGGTACGGGCGAAAATGAGCCGATGCTTTTTACTGTCCGCTACGGCAAGGGACGCATTTTTCATACGGTCCTCGGTCACGCTCCCGAACAGATGCGCTGCATCGGATTTATAGTCACTTACCAGCGAGGCACTGAATGGGCCGCAACCGGACGGGTTACGCAGGTGGATGTTCCCGATGACTTTCCCACCGCTGATAAAGTCAGTATCCGTGCAATCCTCTCGGCCCCTTATAATGCTATTCAGGAATACGACTTCGGCAAATCCCGCCGGGCGCTTGCTACTATCGAAGAAGAGATTCGCAACGTCCCGCCCTCGTCGTTTCCGCAAATCGAGGCGAGACTTCTCAATGCTCTGGAATCACCTAAAATAACCTTTGCCGGCAGGCAGTTTATCTGCCGGATGCTGCGTCGTGTCGGCTCGGCCAAATCCGTGCCGGCCCTGGCGAAAATGCTCGCCGACAAGGATATGTCGCACATGGCGCGATTTGCGCTGCAGTTTATGGCCGCTCCCGAGGCTGGCGCCGCTCTCCGGGAGGCTCTGCAAAAGCTTGATGGCGACCTTAAGATCGGCGTAATCGGTTCTCTCGGCCAGCGGAGTGACCGCCAGGCCTTGCCTGCGATAGCGGGGCTTATTACCGGCGGCAATACGAATATTGCCCGTGCCGCGGTCGAATCTCTTGGCAGAATCGGCGGCTCAGAGGCGGCCGGGGCGCTGGCGCGTGCTAAAGTGCCTGCGAGCCTTAAGCCTGCGCGTGACAATGCCTACCTGATGTGTGCCGACCAGATGCTCGCCGAGGGGCAGGCAAGTGAGGCCGTGAAAATCTATCGCGAGATGATTGCCCCGGCTAACAATACATGGATTCGAATTGCCGCTTATAAAGGTTTGGTCCGTGCCGAGAAGGGCAAGGCCGTCCCGCTGATTCTTGCTTTACTGAAGGATCCGGACATCGACCTTCAGCGTGCGGCGGGAAAATTCATTACCGAGATGCCCGGCACAGCCATCACAACGGCCCTTGCCGAGCAGCTTGGGGAACTTAGCCCCGACGCCCAGGTTGTGCTTCTAAGCGCACTCGATGCGCGGGGCGATAAGACCGCCGCTCCTTATGTCGCGAAAGCCGTCGGCAGCGACAACGAGGCCGTTCGTCTTGCCGCTATCGATACGCTTGCTATTCTCGGCGGTGCTTCGGACGTCGAGTTGCTTGCCGAGGTTTCCGCTTCCGGCGACAAAACCGGCAGGGCGGCGATGGACTCTCTGGGTCGGTTATCCGGTCCGGGCGTTGCCCAGTCGCTGATTGCAGTCGCGCAAAGTCGTACCGGCACGCCGGTTCGAACGAATGCGATTCAGGCACTTATCAATCGCCGTGAAGCCGAAGCCAACGACGTTTTGTTCGTTTTGACGAAAGACGACAATCGCGAGATTCGCCAGGCGGCATACAAGGCTATGGGTGTATTGTCGGAACAGAAAGATTTGCCCACCATGGTTTCAATGCTTCTTGCGGCTACAAGTAACGCGGACCGTGGCGACATCGAGCGGGCGTTAATCGCAACTGTCGCCCGTCTCGAAACACCGGACGCCGGGCCGGTCATCGAGGGCCTGGCCAAAGCCGATCGTGCCGCCAAGCCTCATTTGCTGGCTGTGCTTTCACGCATCGGTGGGCCAAAAGCTCTTGATGCGGTTCGCGGCCAGGTGCTCAGCGAGGATAATCAGGTCAAAACCGCTGCGATTCGCGCTCTGGCCGACTGGCCCGATGCGGCACCGCTTTCGGATTTGATGAAGATTGCGAAGACCGATAGCGATTCGACCAGCCGGGTCCTGGCGCTTCGCGGATATATCAAACTGTTGGGAATTCCCGCTAATCGCGGAGCGGCTGAGACGGTCAAACTGCTTTCCGAGGTGATGGACGTCGCAAAGCGGCCCGAGGAGAAAATAGCCGTGCTGTCGGCACTGCCAAAATATCCGTGCGAAGATGCGCTGGTTCTGGCGGAAAGTGCGAAGAAAGATAGCGCTCTTGCTGCCGAAGCCGACCTGGCTGCGAAGAAGATAAAAGAGGACCTGCTGAACAAGAGTCTGAAAGCAACAGCTTCACTCAACAACGGCGCTGCGAATCGTGCCATGGACGGCGAGCTTTCAAGTCGCTGGGACACAGGCAGGCCGATGAAGCCCGGCGACTGGTTCGTGCTGGACCTCGGCGTCGAGAGTACGATAAAAGGCCTGACTCTCGATACCAGAAATTCGTCCAATGACTACCCGCGAGGATATGAAGTCTTTGTCTCCTTCGACGGCGGAAGCTGGGGCAAACCTGTCATTACCGGCAAGGGCACCAATCCGATTACCGAAATCAAGTTCGCCAAACCTGTACGGACCAGATTCATTAAGATCCTGCAAACCGGCTCATCCGACAGTTGGCACTGGTCGATACACGAGCTGAAGCTCGATCTTGAATAAATGAACGGAAGAGCCATCCCCATCCCGATAACGACGATAGGGATGAGGCTGCCACCCATTAGAATGGGAAGAAAATGGGTGGCAGCCTCAAAGCCGCAGGCTTTGGGGATGGGATAGAATCGAACTATGCGTTTTTATTTTCGGTTTCTGAGCAGATCGACGAATTGCCGGGCCTGTAATTGAGCCAGGCTATCGACGATTATATCAGCTCTATGCAGGTCCGCCCGCTTCCTTGTGGTAGTTACAGCCACGACAGGCATGCCCGCGGCCTTGCCGGCCTCTACGCCCTGGACCGCGTCCTCGACCACTACACAACGGTTGGCGTCGAGTGAGAGTTTTTCGGCGGCCTTGAGAAACGTGTCCGGCGCCGGCTTGCCGTTGGTTACATCCTGGCCGGCAACGTAAGCATCGAAATAATCCTGCAGGTCCGTACGCTCTAAAACCAGGTCCAGGTTGGCCCGTGGCGCCGATGAGCCGACTGCCAGTAGAAAATCTTTACTCTTTAAATCGATGAGCAAAGATTTTGCTCCCTCCGATGGCGCCAGTTTCTCGGCTATAATCCCGCGATATCGCCGTTCTTTCCAATCGGACAGCCGGTCGACCTCGTCTGAAGACACATCCCGACCGAGCAGCATAGGAATTATCTGGTAATTTTGCATCCCGAAGGTGATGTAAAAGAACTCGTCCGTCATGGGAAAGCCTTCTTTTTCGGCCAGATCGTACCACGATTGTTTGTGTGCCCAGCCGGTATCGACCAGCACGCCGTCAAGATCGAAAATAACGCCCATCCGGCTGTCAGATTCTTTCATTTGCTATAAAATCCTTAATAAACATGATGTGGAATAAGGTGGTAAAGCAATTTGAAATTCCAGATTGCGATTGGTGATTTTAAGCGAGGAAATGCGAAATTGGCAAGAAGTAAATCGAAAATCCGGAAACGAATTCATACTTTTCTGTGAATTTCGGGCAAATTTCATGACAAATAACCGCCTTTATGGCCTTAAAAGGCCGATACGGAAAAAATATTCAAAATTTCCCAATTTTGTCATCTACATTTAGCCTGCGAGAAACGCTGTCAATATAGAGTTGCGTTAGTTTGTGAAGAATCTTTGCGCTTATTTCGAGGTTTTTACTGTTAGCATTGTTTTAGGGAGTTTTAGGTGCGGTGGCACCGAGGGCGCGTGAAAGTAACTTTACGTGCCTTCGGTTGCCTAATATAAGGAGTAATCTCTATGCATAGTAACCATGACGTTTTTATTCAGGGAATTGAGCAGGAGAAAAGACTCGAATTGACCTTTTTCAGCAGGAAACTTCGCCGTAATGTAGTAAGTTTATGTGCTCCATTGCATTACGGCAAGAGTCCGGCCGGCACCGCCATAGGTGCAGAAGGTGAGCTGGAATGTTATTATTTATGGGATTTCGGGGCGGATAAGGGCAATAATTTCATGGCTTTGTCGCCATCTCAAATAGTCAGTATGAAGCTGACAGGGGATGTTTTTCACGTCCAGGAATTTTATAGCCGAAGCAATTCTGTGGGGAAACCGGCAACAGAACCGGATATAAATGAATGAATGGGTAGATGAGTATATTAAAAGTGCTTTGACACATTTACTCATTGACGAACGATTTGTTTCAGGCCTTTTACGAGTCTTCCGATGCCTTCGGCGGCGGTTTCTTTCTGGAGGGCGCCGTAGGCGATGCGGAGATAGCACTTATCTTCCATGCCGAAGGTCATGCCGGGGATGACGGCGACTTTGTGCTGTTCGATTAGCTGCCGGACGAGGTCCATGGGGCCCAGGTTCTTGTGGACTCGCAACAGGAAATAAAATGCGCCGTTTGCGGGAGGAACGGCAACCAAATCGGCGATTCCGGCCAGCTCATCCAGGCATATCCGGCGGATTTCGGTAGTCATTTTTAGTTTTTGGCGGCAGTACGACCGGCCAGCTTGCATCGCTCCGACCGCGGCCCATTGTGAGATAACCGGGGCACAGATCAGGATTGTGTCCTGAATCTTGCGGACCGGCATGAAAAGACGCTCGGGTATGACCATCCAGCCGATACGCCAGCTCGCGAAGCCATATGCTTTAGAAAGAGAAAACAGTGAAATTGTATGACCACCTGCCCCGGCAATCGAGCCAGGCGAGAAGTGTTTGGCTCCGTCATACGTGAAATACTCATACGCTTCGTCGCTGATATGGTAGATACCGTTGTTTCGGCAGATTTCGTTGACCTGTCGCAGGTCCGATTCGCTATAAACTGCACCAGTCGGATTGTTGGGTGAGATCGTTACGACCGCCCGCGTCCGGTCCGTGATCGCGGCAGCGATTGCCTCGGGCTGCAACTGGTATTCGTCGTCGGTCGGTACGCAGACGGCTTTGCAGTCGGCAATCGCCACCGCCATCTCATGATTGAAGTAGTAGGGCAGTTGGAGGATGATTTCGTCACCCGGATCCGTAACCGCGAGAACGGCGTTGACGAATCCCATATTGGCCCCGGCGGTTACGACGATTCGACTACCGTCCAAGTATATACTGTTCTCGACGTCTAACTTCATCTCGATGGCATTTAGCAGCTCCGGGATACCCTGGACGAGTTTGTACTTGTGATTTTCCGGATCAGCGAGAAATTTCTCGATAGCCTCGATTGCCTGCGGGGGCGGGCCGTAATAAGCGACGCCCTGGCCGAGCGAAATTGTGCCGGGATTGTTGCGAATCAGCTCGCCGACCACCGGGATGATCGGTGACTGCACGGATTGCATCCTGAGACTGTCGTACATCGATTATGACCCCTGCCGTTAGACTATATAGGTCGAAGCTGCGGTATCTCCGCCCCGGCCGGTCCAGTTCGTATGGAAGAATTCGCCACGCGGCTTATCTACACGCTCGTATGTATGGGCGCCGAAATAATCCCGCTGGGCCTGCAAAAGATTAGCCGGCAGACGCTCGTGGCGATAACCGTCATAGAATGTCAGGGCAGAGCTGATCGTCGGAATAGGGATACCCAGTTTTATCGCGGTAGTAACGACGCGACGCCACGATCTTTGGGCCTGCCTGACGGCCTTTTTAAAGAACAGGTCGAGCAGCAGGTTCTCCAGCTTAGGTTTTTTGACGAAGGCTTCTTTTATCTTGCCCAAAAAGACCGAGCGGATAATGCAACCGCCGCGCCACATCAGGGCGATGCCGCCATAATTCAGGTTCCATTTGTATTCTGCGGCGGCGGCGTGCATCAACTGATAGCCCTGTGCATAGCTGACGATTTTCGAAGCATAAAGGGCCTGCCGCAGGTCGTCGAGGAATTTTTCTTTGTCGCCTCTGAACGCGGCCCGCGGACCTTTGAGGGCCTTGGCTGCTTTTACACGCTCTTCTTTCAGCGCCGACAGGCAGCGTGCGAAGACGGCCTCGCCGATGAGCGTCAAAGGCTGGCCGAGGTTCAATGCCTCGATGGCGGTCCATTTGCCGGTGCCCTTCTGGCCTGCGGTGTCGAGGATGAGGTCGATTACATCGTTGCCGTCCTCGTCCTTGTAGCCGAGGATGTCGCGTGTGATTTCGATCAGGTAAGAATCAAGCTCGCCCTTGTTCCACTCGGTAAGGCACTTGTGCATTTCCTGGTTTGTCATGCCGAGGCCTTCTTTCATCATCTGGTAGGTCTCGCAGATCATCTGCATGTCGCCATATTCGATGCCGTTGTGGACCATTTTGACGAAATGTCCGGCGCCGTTTTCGCCGACCCATTCGCAGCATGGTTCGCCGTCCTCAGTCTTGGCGCAAATCGCCTGGAAGATAGGGCCGACGTGCTCCCATGCAGGCGGTGAGCCGCCTGGCATAATCGACGGGCCGAGCAGGGCGCCTTCTTCGCCGCCCGAGACGCCGGTGCCGATGTAAAGTTTGCCCTTGCTCTCTACGTATTCGGTGCGCCGAATCGTGTCGGGGAAGTGCGAGTTGCCGCCATCGATGATGATGTCGCCGTCTTCGAGGTGGGGCAATACTTTGTCGATGAAGGCATCGACCGCTTCACCGGCCTTGACCATGAGCATAATCTTGCGTGGTTTTTCAAGGTTCTCGGCCAGCTCTTCAATGCTGTGACAGCCGATGATATTTTTGCCTTTTGCGCGGCCTTCGATGAACTTGTCAACTTTCGATACGGTTCGGTTAAAACAGGCCACCGTGAAGCCTTTGCTTTCCATGTTCAGGATGAGGTTTTCACCCATAACCGCCAAGCCTATAAGGCCGATATCAGCTTTTGCCATTTTCTACTACTCCTTTCGCGTTCTGTCTCTCGTATCTTGCTGTACGAGGTACGTAATTATTACTTTGGTATTGTCGGAATATAGCCGTTAGACAAACGGTGCAGGACTTCGCCGGCGTGATGCACGACAAGGATTCCTTCGTCTTCTCTATTCTCGTAGTCGGCTATATTTATATCATTCGGGTTCAAATAGTCAAGGTTTACTTTTTCGCAGCGATGTTGACTTATGCTCGTGGCGAGCACCACGTTGGCCCGCGGTTTTTCTACGCCGTCGATAAAGGTGCCGATGCCCTTGACGTGGGTCGAGTGGGCCATGATTCCCCTGGGGATGCCGGCAAACTGCTCCATCCGCTTGAGGAAATAGTCGCGGGTATGATAACCGATTTTGTCGAGCCATTTGCCGTGCGTGTAGGAAATCTCGGTGATGTGCGGGGCATAAATAATCAATGTTCCGCCGTCGGCGAGGATCGGTTCGAGTTTGTACATTACCTTGCCCGCCGTCCAGATATCGTCATACATTTCCGGGGCGATGCCGAGAATCGTGTTATACGGCTTGTCTTTATATGTGATATGCACCTGTTCGGACAAATCCGCGGCCTTTTCCCATGTTTCGAGCACGTCACCGATGAAGATTCCCTTGAGTACATCTTCCATCGCGACAATGGCGAACAGCTTGTGCGGCATCGTAATAAATGAGGCTGCCTTTTCCACGACCTTTCGCGTCGGCGTCCATTTGCTGCCGTTTATCAGGGGGTTGGTTACAACGGCGCCAAGCCAGTGGAAGAAGTGGATGATATCATCGCCGGCGATCCCGGGGAAGATATATTTGTGCCCGCCTGAAAAGCCCACAACTTCGTGCGGAAACACGGGGCCTAAGATGAAAAATTCATCGTACTCGAAGAGCCGCTTGTTGATTGCCACGTCAACTTCTTCGGCAAACAAACCGTCGCTGATCTGCTCGATTTCGTCGGCGGAGATTTTGCCGATGGAAGTGAACATCCGGGGATTATCCCATTCGTGGTTGAAGAATTTTACCGCCGCGTATTTGTTTTTACGTTCTTCCGGCGTCATGCTGAGCCTGGCACAAATCTGCTCTTCGCTCATCGGCTGATGAGTCCCCAGAGCAACCAGGCAATCGACTGCCTTTGCCTTTGGTCCCAGGAACTCGTAGATGATTTTGAATATCTCCCCGATAGGGCCCGACCGTGTATTGTCGGGGATTATCATCAGGATGCGTTTGCCGGCATAGTCATTCCGGGCGAAGAACTCGCCAACCGCTTCACGCGCCTGCCCGATCTCAACACAAGAATCTTTATTTTGTCGCTCAATTATCATCGTTCGTATTTCTCTCTACACTTTCCTATTTACACATCATGCTTAAACCTGTTGCCAGGGCGGCAGCTCCGGCAGATACGAATCGAACTCTGCGATGAGTTTTTCTTCGTACTGGCCGGCATATTCGCCGTTGACAAATTTGCCGAACGCTTCATCGTGTAAACGCTTCCACGATTCGATTTCATTGCCGGGATTGATGGGATAGAACAACGCATCGTTTGCCCCGGCGGCCTTCATGTCTCCCGGTGCATCGCCGATCATCAGGACGTGATTCTTCTCGTATCTGCCCTTTGTAGCATAGTCAAGATGCTGAGTTTTCGTCCCCATCTCCTGGCCGGCTATAACCGCGGCGTATTTGGCTATGTCGTGCTCCTGCCATTCGCGTTTGAGAGCTTCCTCGGGCGTGCCCGAAACGACAATAACATCCGCTAATGGCTGGATTTTTTCCAGCGACTGGCGCACATGCGGAAAGGGCGGCATGCCCTTGACGGTTTCCCCGATAGCCCAGTTGACTCGCTCGCTCCATGCAAGTGCGAGCTGAAGCTCTTTTTTTGCTTCCGGGTCGGCGGCCTTCTCGATGGCCTGCTTGAGGCCGTCGTTACTGAGCAGGCTCATTGGGTCGTCGACCCATGCGAAGTAGTGCGGGTATTGGGGAACTTCGAATCCTCTGGCCTTTGTCATCGGATGTTCCGGCAGGAGCTCGGCAATGATTCGCCTGGTTGTTTTGTGCCGGTTGGCGCCGCGCGTCTTTGAAAACAGATCCGCGAATTCCTTACATTCGCGGGCCGCTTGGGCGACGGGCTGCAGGCCGAAGTAAGCAATCAGCCACGGACAAAAACATTCGCGATGCTTGATTCCCATCGTATCGAAAGCACAGCCGTCGGAATCTATGCCGACGAAGAATTTGTGTTTGGGTTTGAATTCCTTCAATGGTCTTGCCGGGTCAATATCGATTGTCATTTTTTCCAATGAAATAATCATTCATCAATCATCATTAATCAATTGTTCAGACTCCGCTGAAAGCCGAGAATCCGCCGTCGATGGGGACGACGATGCCGGTGACGAATTTCGCCGCATCGCTCAGCAGCCACATCACGGTTCCGATGAGTTCTTCCGGCTGGCCGAATCTTCCCATCGGCGTATGGTCGATAATTGTTTTGCCGCGGGCGGTCAGCTCGCCGGTTTTCTCGTCGGTCAACAGGAACCGGTTTTGTTCGGTCAGGAAGAAGCCCGGTGCTATCGCGTTGACGCGGACGTCTTTGGAATAATTCTGGCAAACGTGCACGGCCAGCCATTGCGTGAAATTGCTTACAGCCGCCTTGGCCGCTGAGTAGCCGGGGATCTTGGTTAAGGGACTGAATGCGCACATGCTGGAAATATTCAGGATTATCCCGCCGCCGCTTTCGGCCATTTCCTTGCCGAAGACCTGGCACGGCAAAAGGGTTCCGATGAAATTCAGGTTGAAAACAAACTGCAAAGCCTCGCTCGGCAGGTCGAAAAAGGGCAGATCCGGCGACGTGGTGGCTTCTTTTTTATTTCCGCCGGCCCCGTTTATCAGGATGTCGATTTTGCCGAACACGGAATTAATTTCCTCTTTCGCTGATTCCAGGCTCTCTTTGTTCAGGACATCGCACTTGACCGCAATGCCCAGGCCTCCACCGGATTGGATTTCGTCCGCAACTTCGGCTGCGGCGACTTCGGCCAGGTCAAGAATGGCGATTCTCGCCCCCGCCTTGGCTAGTGCCACAGCCATCGCGCTGCAGAGCACGCCGCCGCCACCGGTGATAACGATAGTCTTGTCTTTTAAGTCGAATAAATCGCTCATTATACCTTCCTTCTTGCTTAAATATACTTCCTCAAAACAAGTTCATTCAAATCTTGATTAAATCACACACTTCCGGCAGAATATACAACGAGCCGATTTAGAATTCAACAGTTTTTAAGCTCGCGAACGGCCGGGGCGAAACTCTTAAGGATTAACGTATGGCAAATTACATGATAGCACGTTTTGATGAGATTGATGCGGTTAAATGTCCGTGCGGCTTTGCCAAAAGGGCTTTTGCCGTGCCGAACAATTCCACCGCCACCATGCACATCGTCGATATCCGGGCCGACTCGCGGGTGCATTACCATAAAAAACTGACCGAAATCTACCTCGTCCTCGAAGGCTCCGGCCAAATGGAGCTGGACGGCGAGAAAATACCGGTCGAGCCCTTTACCGCCATCTTCATCAAGCCCGGCTGCCGCCACCGAGCCGCAGGAAAAATGAGAATAGTTAACGTCTGCATCCCGCCTTTCGATGCAAAAGACGAGTGGTTTGATTAGCACATGTTACTCAATTATGGTATAATACAAGTATGATACGCAAAACCGCAAAGAAACATGATTTAGATAACTTCTCGGAAATCAGGCAGAACCTTCAGTATTGGCTCAGCCGGCCTCCCGAAGAACGCCTGGCGGCAGTCGATGCCCTCAGACGTGAATATTATGGAGATTCACACCGACTTCAAAGAGTTGCTCGAGTTATTCAACAAGCACAAAGTTGAATACCTCGTCGTCGGCGGTTACGCCTTAGCCTTTCATGGCGCCCCGCGTTTTACCGGCGATATCGACCTGTTCGTCAGGCCGGCTTGTGAAAACGCCAAGAGAATCCTTGCCGCTCTGGATGAATTCGGTTTCGGCTCGCTCGACCTGTCTGAAGACGATTTCACCACACCGGGTAAAGTCATCCAGCTTGGCGTTCCTCCCATACGCATCGATATCATCACGAGAGTTAGCGGAGTTTCGTGGGAAAAAGCCGACTTGGATAAGGTTCCCGGCCAATACGATCAAACGCCGGTGTTTTTCATAAGCCGGGACGATTTCATAACCAATAAAAAGGCAACCGGAAGAAAAAAGGACGCCGCCGACATTGAAGCCTTAGGCGAGCAATAATCCTAACAGTATAAATTACGTATGGCATTCGTTTCTCTTCCCTGCATTTTTTATAACCGACTACCCTATTTCAAAGAGATAGCTTTCCGTATTGAAGTCGAAACCTGGAAGGGTGTTATTCACTTCGAGGTCCTGCCACTCCTTTTGATCCAGATTGGGCATAAAGAATCTGATATAGGCCCTGGGTTTGACTCCTTCAAATTGTACCAATTCGATACCATTCATAAAGATTTCTGGTTCACTCTTTGGGTAAGGTTCTGTATAAACTACCTTGTTTATACCTGTCTGTTTTATCTTTCTAGCGCACAGAGTACAAGGCTGTGTAGTAACGTAAATCGTGCCTCCTTTTACTCCGCTTCCGCCGATTCGTGACCCTTGAATAATCGCGTTTTCTTCCGCATGGAGCGCAAGACAGTATTCCGGTTGGTGTAGACCGGCCTTTTTTACGATGTTATGAATATCATTTTTGTGTTCTTTCTTAAGGTGTTTGATTCTTATACCGGAACTCTTTGCATTCAGTATATTGTTGATCTTTTTCGCCATTTTATTTTTAGCCATTACATCCTTGAAGCAGAAACAATCTTGCTCTCTGCATTTCTTAATTTGCTTTTCAACTTTTTTAAAGAGGTGCTCATGTATCTTCTGACCCATGTCGGTTACTTCTCTCAATCCACAGGAAATTTCACCGCACGCCACATCATTCCATCCAGCCCCTACGACATATCCATCTTCCCCGGCAATCACGGCTCCAACTTGTCTGCAGATACAATTGGATTTTACGGCCATGGTGTAGGCCATATTCATGTATACTTCTTCCTTTTTAGGCTTTGTAGAACCTGAGGAGAGAATCAATGACACCAAACGCAGGATTTTGCTATGCAGGTATTCTTCTGTATCCGATCGGTTCTCTATGTTGTTGATGGCATAATCAGATAACTGTACACATTTGGTAACGTCTTGCTTATATGTACCCTCTCGGACATTGCCATTCTGCTTGCCACTATCCAATTTATCTACTTTGTTGAATTCTTCTTTGGTTGCTTCCTCATCTATGTCGATAAGCTTCTCAACCATGAGATCCCTAAATCTTCGCTGGAAACGAATTTCTTTATCTGCATAAATACTCACCAAATAGAATAGAGGGAAATTCTGTCTGAAGTAGTTAACTTCATTTGGATTTCTTAGGCAGTCAACCACAAAAAAAGCTGCTTCTTCGGCTTTATATATCATGTTAATTATTTTCTCCATGTCTTGGGCCAGTCTGACACAATTCTTTGAGGCATTCTCATTTCCTTGCCCAAAAGGATTGCCATACTTTCTTATGTTGTTACCAAATTCCTGGAGAATCTTGATATCCTTGCCTTTTCTTGTTTTCATCAATTTACGTCTTAGATTCCTTACTTCGCTATGTATTACCTTGAATCCTCTGATTAATCCTTTTGGAGGATTTGATTTGGAAATTTTGTTGTAGAAGTCACTTGTTGTTTTTATTTTTAGCCTTTTTATCTTTTTATCCTTACTGAAATTGTCACTAATTTCTTTGATAGAATCTTTTGCGAGTTTATCAAAAAACTTGTGCTCTGAACGTTGCCCTTTTGCAATTTCAACTAGCGCTCTGAATACAATGATGTCCGACATTAGGAGCGTTCGAAAAAGATGTGGTTTACATTTGGGATAGTAGGGCTTAAGAAATGGCAATGTTTTTAATGATTCGCGCTGTTCAAGGATTCGAATAAGTTCTTCGAAGATTATTTTCTGTTTTTGATCAAGATACTTTTGTTGATTAGTTATTTCGTTGTCTTGGATTTTAGATTTAATCTGTTCATACTCATCCAGCTTGTCGGCAATTGTTTTATTGACATTTTTCCAGTTAATTTCTAATTCCTTAGAATTTTGCAGCATAAGGCTACGTTTAATGAGCTTATTTGAGAGATTGTTCCCATGTTCTCTATCGTCTTCATTAGGATCGTCGAAAAATCTCGCGAGGGTGGAGCAGCCACTACAAAAAGAGCCCGTAAGACCTATCACAATTTTGGGAGGTAAGGGTTTCATGAATATAATCCCATTTCATTTCTGCAATATGTTATGTATACGGCTATCAAGGACACATCAAAAAAGAACTGTTGAAGCGAATGTTTTGGGCATCGAGTATCTTTTATTGGCTTTTTGCCCACCAAATTTTTCTCAATGAACTAACGTTTACGCTGAATAATTGTTTTTTAGTAGTTCCCACGTCAAAGGTGCCGTATCTGGTTATTCCGCCGTTAAATTCTATCGACTTTAATATGGAGTGAGATTACGGAAAGATCAAAGGGCTGGAAGATAAAGAAGAATAGAAATCTTCGGATTGAATATTGTTTGAGGATGGTTGGTTATCGGACATCCATCGGCTGGAATGTATTGAAGGGGAATATACCGTTTCTAAGTCTACTTCTTAGTCTCACGAGAGCCTGTAGTCTTGAATTGCTTGCTTTTATCTTATCTCCGGCTGGGCTTTTTTAAGGCTTTCCATTCAAGAAAATTGTTGCAATAGCGGGTAATAAGAATTGTTCTCGGACCATGGTCAGTTTTGAGAAAATCGAAAATGTTGCCAGAAAAATCAGAGAACAAACCAAAGCTCAAGCTGTGGTTCTTTTCAGTTCACACGCTCGAAACCAGGCCGGAATGCCCATTCTACTGACTGACTTCTTGATTAAGTTCTTATCCACGATAACCGATTAAGCTCTATGAATGCCCGGATTCGGCTTCTTTGGTCCTTTTGGCTCATTGTCAATTCGAAAAATCATGGAAAATCAAGTTGCGGTGGCAATATCATGTGCGAGAGAATGAACTGGGTCAGATTACTTGTTGAGAAGGGATTCCGTATCTCAGAGGTCGGCGCCAGGGATTTTATTGTAGTCGTTTAACGATTTGCTAACATTTTATCGGAGGATAAAACGTGGTAGAGAGCGATAAAATCGCCCCAAATCATGTTGTAATATCCAAATAGTGTGAAATATCGTACTCTAATAGATAGTATTGACAAATCCTTATTGTTGGTTTAGCATTGTCTCTGAAAATAATAGAAAATCCCGGATTGGAGATATGATGAAGATTTCGATGATTCTACTGCTTTTTTTAATAGCGATGTTGATGGGATGTTCGAATTCAGATAACCGAGCATTGTCCTTGTGGGAAGATCGGCAGATGGATGACGATCAAAGAATATATGGAAGCCCTTATGAAAACTCTTATGAAGGCCCAGACCGATGGCAGTGCGTTTGGTTGCCTACCCCTTTTTGAAATTGAGCCCTGATTTTATCTCCCGGCCAGTGGCCGGCAATCCGATGCTATACAATTCCAGCGTCTTTTCCAGATGACTGTTGCCCTGTGTTGTTCCAGAAACCCGAATCGGCGTTTAATGAGGGCTGGACGACGCTTTATGACTGAGAGGACGCGTTATAGACGACTCATTTATCATCGCTGGTCATTTCTGCCTTTTGCCCTCCATTATCCCGATTGGAAGTGAAAAATTGTTGGCGGCAATAGTTATTTAACCGGATTAAAGCTATTTACAAACCAGTCAGCGATCAGTATTATATCCAGCATATATGCCGATGTAGCTCAATGGCAGAGCACAGCTTTCGTAAAGCTGAGGTTGTGGGTTCGACTCCCACCATCGGCTGTATTGAAGCGGTATTGATATTTTTTCTCAGTTTTCATATGTCTTTAGATGACACATCTGCAGAAGCTGAAGTAATGCTGTACCAGTTGTATCGGAATATGACGATAGCCCAAAAGGCGCAGCGGGTATTCAGCGCTTATCGTATGGGTAAAATGCTAAGTATGGCCGGCATCCGCATGAATTATTCTGATGCCACCGAGGAGCAAATATGGCACCTTTGGGCCAGGCGGCATCTCGGCGATGAGCTTTACGAAAAGGTTTATCAGGGAAGAAATGGAAACGATACAGAATAGTCAGAGGTTGGTTATGGGCAATGTTGATAATGCGGCAGCGATGTTTAAGGAAGGTTTTTCGTGTTCGCAGGCAGTGCTCGGAACGTATTGCGAGCGGTTCGGCCTGGATAAGAATCAGGCCTATAAGATCGGCAGCGGTTTTAGCGGCGGGATGCACATAGACCAGACCTGCGGGGCGGTGACGGGTGCGTTTATGGTCATCGGGTTAAAATACGGCAGGACCAGAGCGGATGATGTTGAAGCCAAGATGAAAACAGCTATGATGGTGGCGGAATTTGCTAAAAAATTTAAGGCACGCCATGGTTCTGTCGGTTGCACGGAGCTTCTTGGCTGCAATATAAGTACTCTGGAAGGGTTTGAAGAGGCGAAGAAGAAAGATTTATTTAAACAGGTCTGCCCGAAATATGTGATATCGGCGGTAGAGATTTTAGACGAGATGCTTTGATGTCTGAGACGCATAACAAAAAATTCGTAAAATTAAAACAGATCCTGAAAGAGCTGGGAAAAGTCGTCATTGCCTATTCGGGCGGGGTGGACAGTACGTTCCTGCTGAACTCGGCGGTCGATACGCTTGGGGCGGATAATGTCCTGGCTTGCATGAGTGTGGGGCCGTCCGAGCCCGGCAATATGTATGAAAAGGCAGTCGAATTCGCCGGGAGCATAGGCGCCGAATTTCAGAAGATCGACGCCGATGAGCTGACCGATCCGAATTTCACCGCCAACAAGGCCGACCGCTGCTTCCATTGCAAATCGCACCTTTGCAAAACTCTGCGGGATATCGCAAGGCAGCGCGGTTTCGAAAATGTGATATTCGGCACGAATTTCGACGATTTGGACGATTTTCGGCCGGGAAATCGTGCCTTGAAGGCCTTCGGCATCCGCTCGCCGCTTGCCGAGGCGAAGCTTACTAAAGACGATATCCGCGCCTTGAGCAGAGAAATGAATCTGCCGACCGCCGAGCAGCCCGCCTCGCCGTGCCTGGCTTCGAGAATCGTCTATGGGCTGGAGGTTACCGAGCAACGGCTGCGGCAGATTGACGAGGCGGAGAATTTCCTGAGAGGGCTGGGGCTCGTCGAATTTCGCGTTCGCCATCACGATACGGTTGCCAGAATCGAAGTGAATCCGAAGGATATCGAGAAAATCACAGCCGAGCCGGCCCGTTCGCGGATCGTCGAAAAGTTAAAGTCGCTCGGCTTTAAGTTCGTAACCGTTGATTTGCAGGGGTTTCGATCCGGCGCACTCAACGAGGCGCTCTCAGAGCAGCAGAAGCGAAAAAATCTATGATTACATGGGCTACAGAATTTGGTAAAAATGCAAGGAGTTAGCTATGCACCGTAAAAGACCTTCAATCGTAACACGAGTTTTCTTGTCTTTGGCAATTGTTCTGGGTTTGTGGACGTTCTTTGGTTTGTGCTGCGCCGATGCAGCCGGCGCGGGGGCAGGCGACTTGGAGCTGCGGATTATGACGTTCAATATTCGCTACGGCTCGGCCAATGACGGCGAGAACCATTGGAAGAACCGCAAAGAAATGGTCTGCGATGTTATCCGCGATCACCCGAGCGACGTGGTGGGCCTTCAGGAAGCGCTGCGTTTTCAGATGGATGAGATTCGCGAGGCTCATCCCGTATACGGCGAGATTGGCGTTGCTCGCGAAGACGGAAATAACGATGGCGAATACTCCTCCGTCCTCTATCGCACGGATCGCTTCGGCGTGGGCGAATCGGGGACGTTCTGGTTCTCCGATACGCCTGAGATCGCCGGCTCGAACACCTGGGGCAACGCCTGTGTCCGTATCTGCTCCTGGGCACGGCTCATCGAGACCAAAACGGGCAAAGCGTTCTATATTTTCAACCTCCACCTGGATCATGTTTCGCAGCCGTCCAGAGAGAAAAGTGCCGTCCTGCTTGCCGAACGCATCCGGAACAGAAGGTATAAAGAACCGTTTGTGGTGACGGGTGATTTTAACGCCGGCGAGGACAATCCGGTCATAACGTATCTAAAAGGCCAGGTTGCTGTCGAGAGCCCGGACGGTAGCAGAGCGAAAACTCCGCTTCCCATGGTTGATACGTTCCGTGTCCTGCATCCGGACGTAAAGGATGTCAGAACCGCACACGAATTCAAGGGGACCCGGCAGGGCAATAAAATCGACTACGTATTTGTGCCGCCGGGGACGAAAGTGCTCGAAGCGCAGATTTTGTACGACAATGTTGACGGGAGGTATCCTTCCGACCACTACCCGGTGATTGCGTCTTTCGCGCTTAACGTACCATCCTGATCGCCTTTTTCTCTTCGAACAGATTGCGATAGCTTGCCGGATGGTATAGCTTGAAATCGATCGCGCGGATGTACTCTTCGGGCCCGCAGTGGCGAACGTTGTCGATCAGCGAAGAAATCTGCTTCTGCGAGCGAAAGGCTCCGATCGCTTTGAGCTTGTTCTCAAGATACGAAATCGGCGTTCGCATTCGCAGCGTCGGCGGTTCGGCAAAGTCGCAATAGACTGCGTAGGTGTTGACGTAGGGCACTTTTTCCAGATGCTCGCCCAGTTCCGGCCAGATATTGCCTGCGGAGTGGAACAGGCTGATTAGAAACTCGTCGTAAATGATACGATGGTCGGGATGCAGATCATTCCAGGTCGGCAGGAAACATTGCGTCGGCTTTATCATCCGCAGATGATGTGTGAAGGCATTCTGCAGGCCGGTAAAGCCGCTGATTTGCACGGGATCGTCCGGATTTGCCGCACGCCGGCCGCGGTGATTGCTGAGCTGGCAGTCCGGGAAGCCGAGCCAGATTATATTCTTCTTCGGCACTCCCAGGCTCTGGTAGCATTCGAAACTCTCTTCACGCCGGATATCGGCGATGCTGTCCTTCTCGTCGAGGCTGCAATAGCCCATGCTGCCGTCGGTAACGATGAGTATATGGACGGGGACCTTTTCCCGCTTAGCAAGCTGGATGAGAAGGCCCGCTCCCAGAACCGCATCGTCATCGTGTGGGCTTATCATCAGGAGCCGCTCTTTTTTGCCTTGCCAGTGTCGCGAAACATCGGCAAGCTTCGATCCGGTTCTTCGTTCGTTTCCGACCAGTCTTACAAATTCAAAATTTTCTTGCATTCGTCTGAACTCGCAGTTAGATTTAAAAGTTAATCATACAAAGCAGGGCAACAACTGACTATTAATTTATAAAACAAGGATATACCAATGATGGATATTATAAGCAGCTTTAGGGAGAAAGCAAGAGGAAAAAATCTGTCGGTTGTTTTGCCGGAGGGCAGAGACGAGCGAATCATTAAGGCCGCGCGGAGACTCAAGGACGAAGATATTGCTCGGCCGATTGTGCTCGGAAAACCAGAACAGATCGAAGCGGCGATAGAAAAAGCCGGCGTCAATCTCGACGGCATCGAGACCATAAATCCGAGAGAAAGCGATAGGCTCGACTTTTATTCGGAAAGATACAGCAACCAAAGGGAAGGGATCTCCGTCGCCGTGGCAAGACATGTCGTTGTCAAGCCGCTGTTCTATGGAGGTATGATGGTGGCCTGCGGCGATGCCGACACGGCCGTGGGCGGGGTTGCCAGCGCGACCACAACTCTGATTCAGGCGGGCGTCTTAACCGTCGGTTTGGTCCCCGGCATAAAAACTCCGTCCAGCTACTTTCTTATGGTGATTCCGAGCTTCCTCGGTGAAAAGGACAAATCCTTTATTTATGCCGACTGTGCCGTCAACGTCGACCCGACCGCCGAGCAATTGGCGGATATCGCCCTGGCTTCTGCCGTAAGCGCACGAAGACTCTTAGGCCAGGAGCCCCGGGTCGCTTTGCTGTCATTCTCCACAAAGGGCAGCGGTGCCGGTGCGAGTGTCGACAAAGTCAGGGAGGCTCTGAGAATAGCAAGGCAGCGGGAGCCCGGTCTGGCTATCGACGGGGAATTTCAGGCCGACTCTGCAATCGTTCCCAGAGTGGCCGCAAAGAAAGTCAAAGATGAAAGTGCCGTCGCGGGAGATGCTAATGTTATCATTTTCCCCGACCTGAACTCGGGAAACATCGCCTATAAGCTAACGCAGTATATGGCCGACGCCCAGGCCATCGGGCCGTTCCTGCAGGGATTTGCTAAACCCATCACGGACCTTTCGAGAGGTGCAACCGTAGATGACATCGTCGCGACCGTGATACTCACTTTAGGCCAATTGTTGGAGAGCACAGCACTTGCATGAAATGAACGGAGTATGTTTGAGAGGACAGCACGGAAAATGAAAGTACTCGTTATCAACGCAGGAAGTTCATCGGTCAAGTATCACTTATACCAGATGCCGCAAGCGGAGATTCTCGCTGGAGGGTTCGTCGAGAGAATCGGAGAAGAAATCTCCGAACTTTCCCACTTTTATAACGGCAAAACCCACACAGCGCCGGCAAAAATCGAAAGTGTCGAAGAGGCGATGGAACTGATACTTCAGACGCTTGCTGACGGGCAGGTAGGAGTTTTGCAGCACATATCTGAGATCGATGCTGTAGGCCACAGGGTTGTTCACGGGGGCGAAGAATTTACCGGCTCCGTAGTCATCGACGAAAAGGTAATTGCTTCAATCGAAAAATTTGCGGACCTGGCTCCCCTGCACAATCCGCCGAACCTTGCAGGCATCCGGGCTGCCCAGCATCATCTTCCGAATACGGTACAGGTCGCCTGCTTCGACACGGCATTTCATGCTACGATTCCAAAAGTGGCCTATATGTATGCACTACCCTATGAGCTTTATGAGAAGTACGGTATCCGAAGATACGGCTTCCATGGAATCTCACACAGGTACGTTGCCCGGCGTGCCGCCGCTATCATGGGCAGGGGAAAATACGATATCAATGCTATTACCTGTCATCTCGGCAACGGCTGCTCCATTACCGCCGTGAAAAATGGCAGGTCAATCGACACCTCGATGGGACTGACACCATTGGAAGGTGTGCCGATGGGAACGCGGTCGGGCGATCTTGACCCGGCGATTCTCTTCTATCTCGCTGATAAAGGCTACGATGCGGAAGCTTTAAAAATACTTTGCAACACAAAGAGCGGCCTGCTCGGCATCTCGGGCGTCTCGAATGATGTGAGGAACCTCGAAGAATTGGCAGGAAAAGGTCATGTCCGGGCGCAGCTTGCGATCGATGTTTTTTGCTACCGCATCAAGAAGTACATCGGCGCGTATGCCGCTGTTCTGGATACCGTCGATGCGGTGGTCTTCACCGGCGGCATCGGGGAAAATTCTGTCTTTATGCGCGAAAAGATATGTAACGCTGTTACTCAAATAGGGGTGCAGCTTGACTTGGCGGCAAATAAAACAGCAATAGAAAAAGAGGCTCAGATAAGCACTAAAGACAGCCAAGTCAAAGTTTTCGTCATTCCCACAAATGAACAGGCCGCCATAGCTAACGATACTTATGAAATCGCGAGGCGGCAGACGTCCAATTGTTTCGAAGAGGCAATGGCATCCGTACAGGGTAATCCTGCGTAAATGATCCCTGGCTGCTTAAAACGGCTCTATCCTGTGGATTATTTCAGCCTGCCCTGTTGTTTGGTGTGTCGGGCGAGAGCGGCGGCGCCGATAATGCCGGTGTCTTCTCCGAGGGTGGCGAAGCATATCTCGACCGTCTCTTTTTTCAATGTCCAGATATACTCGTCAAAGAAATCCTGTATTCGGTTCAGCAACGCATCACCAGCGGCAATCATTCCCCCGGTAAAAATTATTCGCTTCGGCTCGGTTGTATGCAACATGTTTATGCATGTAATCGCGAGGGCCTTGGCAGTGACGTCGGTAATCTCTTTTGCCAGCTTGTCCCCGGCGGCTAAATGCGTGTAAACGTCCTTGCTGGTTATTTTGCCCTTTTCGTCGAGCACTTTTTTAAGGCTGGATTCGGCTCCTGCTTCAACGGCCTCGGTTGCCCTTCTTGCCGTCGAGTCGGCCGATGCGTACGCTTCGACACAACCTTTCTGGCCGCAGTTGCATGACCTGCCGTCCGGGTGTATGATCATGTGTCCCAATTCGGCTCCGTTTTCGTCGCACCCGTGCAGCAATTCGCCGTCGCTGACAATGCCGCCGCCGATTCCTGTGCCGAGTGTAAAGAAGACAATATCTTTGACGCCTTTGCCTGCCCCGACGGTATATTCGCCCCAGCAGGCCACGTTTGCGTCGTTATCGAAGACAACGGGCGCCCCGAGCTTTTCGTTTAGCATCCGGCAGATAGGAACGTTTTTGAATTTCGGCATGTTCGTGGAACGGATGATGATGCCCTCGCTGTATTTGGCCGGTCCGGGAGTTCCAATACCGATAGCGACAACGTCCTGCAGAGAAAGACCGGCCTCGGCAATAAGTTCTTCGGTGGTCTGGGCCATATTGTTAATGACAATCTCCGGCCCCATATCCGCGTTGGTCGTGATCGATGTTTTACAGATCAACTTCAAGTCGGAATCAAACAAGCCGATCTTGATATTTGTTCCTCCCACGTCAATTCCAACATACGTTTCATTCATTTCTCGTTCCTCTTGATTCGTGGTTTATGTCTTGCCCGGGATCCGGTTGCCGGATTGCGGGACACTCAGTTTAATCCGGATAGCCGTCGGGGTGGCTGTTGTGCCATTGCCACGCAGTGGATACCATTTCTTCCAACTGGGGTTTTTCAATTTTCCAGCCCAGCTCTTTCCTGGCCTTTGTGGCGTCGGCAGTCAATCTTGGCGAATCGCCGGGGCGACGGCTTACTTCCGTTACCTTAAAATCCTTTCCTGAAACCTTCCTGACTGTTTCAATGACCTCTCTGACCGAATGGCCCTTTTCGTTGCCCAGGTTGCAGATCAACTCACGGCCTTGATCCAGCCAATCCAATGCCAGCAGATGCGCCCGGCACAAATCGTCTATATGGATGTAGTCACGTATACATGTTCCATCTGGTGTATCGTAGTCGGCTCCGTAAATTTTTATATCGCCGCGTTTTCCCATGGCGGCCTGGATGGTCAGCGGAATCAGATGGGATTCTGGTCGATGATCCTCACCGAGAGTGGCATTGTTGCCGGCACCGCAGGCGTTGAAATATCTAAGCGCGGCAAAGACAAGTTTTCCCGTTCGGCTTTGGTAATGGCACATCCTTTCGACAGCCAGTTTCGTTTGGCCGTAGGGATTTATTGGTTCGGTCGGTGAATCTTCCGCGATTGGCACTTTTTTAGGAATACCATAGACCGCCGCCGTGCTGCTGAACACAAATTTCTCCACGCCGACGATTTCCATCGCCGAGAGCAGATTCTCCGTACAGCAGAGATTATTGCGGTAAAATTTGAGAGGCATCTGGACCGATTCGCCCACTTCAATAAAGGCGGCAAAGTGCATTACTGCTTCTATGCTGAATTTTTCGAGCGTTTCGACAAGCAGCCGGCTGTCGGCTAAATCGCCTTCGACAAATTTCATGTTCCCGATTGCTGATTTATGGCCTTTGCTGAGATTGTCGAAGACGACCGGTTCGTGTCCCTCAACCGCCAGCTTTGCCGTCATGTTGCTGCCTATGTACCCTGCTCCGCCGCAAACCAGCACTTTCATATTTGGTTCTCCGTCATTTGTAACTGGTGGTTCGATAGCCGTACGAGTCCTGTTTCAATCCGCTTGAGAATCTCCGCTTCAAGCCGTGAATCCCTGCCCAGGTCGATCCAGGCCATCTGTTGCTTCTGCTCGGGATTAAGTTTCAGTCTCTGCAATGATAAGCTGCTTTGCGAGAACATCCCATAGACCCTGGTGGTGCTGCTGACCTGGCGTTCGGGCAGCGACAGCCTTTGGACCTGCACGTTGCAGCCGATGCATAGCTGCTCATTTTGTTGGCTTATATCTAATGTCACGGTCCTGCGGATAGTGTGAAGGTTT
>Ga0268285_1000311_pt1 | contig 29691 bp, 28 predicted proteins | sample saktaG_2_FD_190144 | JGI IMG/M metagenome (GOLD analysis project Ga0268285, IMG submission 190144) | Saline water microbial communities from Sakinaw Lake, British Columbia, Canada - sak_2013_06_06_120m | ecosystem: Environmental > Aquatic > Non-marine Saline and Alkaline > Saline ... | reverse complement strand
AAAGAGATGGAACAAAAGGGAACTGTTTCGGTCTGTGGGCTCTGCGTGTATGTCTGTCCGTATGGGAAGAAAAAAATTACCAGTGAGGGAATGATGAGTCTATCCAGTTTGGGGACTTTCATTGAATAGGAACTTTACATAAGATACCTGCGATAGAAAAATACCTACCTATACAAAATAAACTAGAATTATGGGAGTTATCACAATAGAGGAAGTATATAATAAACTCATTCATATTGAGGAACATATGGCTACAAAAGAGGATATTGAGCTTCTCATTGATACCATTGAGATTTTGTCAAACCACGATACCGTAGAGGCATTGAACCGAAGTGATGCTGATATCCGGCAAGGAAGAGTGAAACAGATCAAAGGAGTTGCAGATCTCCTCGATGAACTGGATCACATATGAGTTGGATTCTTTTACGGACAGATACCTTTTTAGAATCCCTGCGTCAGTTTAAACATAATAAGGAATTCTTCGAAGAACTTGAGAAGAAACTGATCCGCCTTCAGGAAGAACCTCTCAGTACCGGTGGCTGGTTATCCGGTTCTCTTAAAGGAAAAAAATCAACCAGATTATCTGGAAAATACCGACTAATCTTTACTCCCATTGAATCAGAGCATAAAGTGTATCTTAACTGGATTGATCATCGTTCAGTGGTGTACGAATAAATTTTCATGCAAAATGAGTGGCAGGAGAATAGGTACCTATAATACATCGTCTCGTCGTTAATGACGCATATAATGTAAATGTGGCGAATATATGGTGAAAATGGTGAATAAAAAACCAATATGACCCTTCAATAAAAGAACAATGAGAGGAATATTGCGTGTCGTCCCATATGACCCTGGATCACAAGCATTGGGACAGGTGGCTCTTTCTGAGAGGCAGATGAAGATTATTGAGTTCATTCATACCCACGGTTCGATAAGGAGCGGGGATATTATAAGTCTCTATGGCATTTCCCGGCAGGCAGCAGGCAAGGAACTCGAAAAGATGGTTGAGCTGAACCTGATCCGGATCGATGGAAAAGGACGTGCGACGCGGTACGTGATGGTGTGATCTGGTTGTCGTTTTGGTTGTCGACCCCCTGCCGACAAGGGATCCGGCAGCCGCCATCCTGTACCGGCACAATGCGTACGACGTGGTAAATGCTGCTCTTGACCAAATCGGGCTTCGGATGGCAAATACCATCCAGAGGGCAGGTTTTTCAGCGTTTCCCGTTCCCGCATCGAAACGGACGAATGATGCAGGTATCTGCAGCATCTTCTCCCAGAAACTCGCTGCCCACCTGGCGGGAATGGGCTGGATTGGAAAGAACTGCCTTCTTGTCACCCCGGATCACGATCCTTGGGTCAGGTGGGTTACGATTCTAACCCCTTTAGCATCTCGCGTGTCACCTATACTTCTCTGAATTGCTGCCTGTAACGCTTATTTTCTTTTTAATGTATGAATATCTCCCCGTTCGCACACTTTTAGGAACTAATTAAACTTTTATTGTATCATAACTATATATCTTAGAAATAAATATGTATATGGGATGACAAATCCAACACAAAAAATTGAAGAATTAAACAGCATTCCAATAATCCTTGAAATCATCAAAAAAATGCAAATCATCCCGCTTCTTGACAACGTCTGTCGCTTGCATAAAAACTGGAAAGGGATGTCCATTGGCGAGACGATTGCGATTTGGCTTTGCTACATTTTAACGCAGAATGACCATCGCATGTGTTCAGTTGAAGAATGGGTAGCCAAAAAACAGGAGATTTTGTCACAATATTTCAAGCAGCCCATCTCTCCTAAGCACTTTACCGATGACCGTCTTGCTCGTATCTTGGACTTTTTTTCAGATTCTGAACTGTGGAATGAATTTGAGAGTAAACTGAATCAATCTGTTCTGAGAATTTATGATTTTTCCTCAAATTATGCCAGGATTGATATGACAACTGCAAATTCAGGAGGAATCGTAACTGAATCTGGATTACTCCAATTCGGTCATTCTAAGGATGACCCAAACCGGCCCCAAATTAAAATCGCTCTTTCCGTTCTAGATCCTCTTGGTTTACCTCTCACGGTAAGTGTTCATCCTGGAAATACCGCTGATGATCCTCTATATGTCCCTGAAATGGCTAAAGTACTACAAAATACCCCTTATAATCACCTTCTTTTTGTTGGAGACTGTAAAATGAGTGCTTTAGCAACACGCGTCTATGCAGTCGCGAATGAAGTAGATTACTTATGCCCGTTGACTGAAGTTGCACACCCCCCAACAGAAATGATAAAGGCAATTCGTTCGTTTCAAAACACCGGTTGCGACTTTACTCAAGTCAAAAGGGAGTATTATGATGGTGATGAAGCATTTATCGCTGAAGGATTTGAAAAAACGGTTATCCGCTTGGCAATTCATGATGAATTAGAGTTTTCCTGGGAAGAACGACTTATTTATGCAAAATCCTTTGCTTATGCCGAAAGTCAAAAAGTTCTCCTAGAATCCAGAGTGAATAAAGCCCAGGATGACATCTTGCAGATGAATAAACGGGGAAGAGGTAGACCGGTTTATAGTAGTTCTTCCGAAGCAGAATCTAAAATTCAGGCAATTCTTGGGAAATACTCTGTCACAGGATTGATATCCTGCGAAATTCAGGAAACTGTAACAGAAAAATGTATTCGGGCATATGGCAATAAACCTGCCAGAGTAGAAAAAAAGACAGAGATAACAGTTACTCCTACAATTAATCAAGAGGCATATGAGGCTGCGATTCAATGTCTGGGTTGGAGAGTTTATGCTACGAACCGATCTGATGATGAACTTTCACTAGAATCAGTAGTACTTGCATACCGGGATCAGTATATTATTGAGCATGCTTTCCAACGGTTAAAAGGGAAATGCCTTTCATTGTCGCCAATTCACATCCAGAAGGATGAAAGAATCGATGGATTGGTGAAATTATTGACGATTCCTCTGAGAATATTGGTACTAATAGATAAAACCATACAGGATTGTATCGCTAAAAGAGGAAAAAAACTGTCAGGATTGTTTCGGTATAATCCGAAAAAAGAAGTCAGCAGACCAAAAGCTGAAAGAATCATCGAATTTTTTGAGGGAATATATGCCTCATTTTATTATGTTGGAGAGTTGTCTTGTACTTTGGTTCTAGGGTTGGAAAGTAAACACCGAGAAATTTTAGAGCTCTTGAATATGTCAGAAGAAATTTTCACAGCCTTTGGGGAAATTCAAGATACTATGATCTAATATGTGCGAACGGTGAGTAATATTAAATCAGAAGACAATTTGTAAAAAAGAAAAAATAAAGAATGATACCATAGCAGATGCAGGTATGGTCAGAAACCATGCAAGAACAATCTCTCGTACTATACCCCATCTTACAGCGGTATGACCACGAGTTGTCCCAGCTCCCATTATAGCTCCACTAATAGCATGAGTTGTAGATACCGGTACACCAAATGCAGTCATCATTGAGAGCACTCCCCCACCAGCAGCAGAAGCAGCAAACCCCTGGTATGGACGAATTTTTGTTATTCGATTTGCAAGTTTATCTACAACCCGCCACCCTCCAAATAAGGTCCCAAAAGAAATTGCCCCGCATGACAGGATAATAACCCAGAACGGAACAGAAAAGTCCTGTAAAATTCCGCCGGCAACAAGCATGGCTGTAATCATTCCCATTGCATTTTGTGCATCATTTGCCCCATGACCGATAGCCTGCCAGCAGGCTGCAAGAATTTGAAGAGGAACAAATCCTGAATTTAGTTGTTTTGGATTACTATTCCTAAATAAGCGCATAATCATAAGACCAAAAAAATATGCAGCTAAAAATCCTAACATTGGAGAAATGACAATAAAGATGACGATTGAAAAGATTCCTGATATCTTAACAATATCTAAAAATATGAGAATTGGAATAATTAGAGCAAAACCGGTAAGGAAGGAAGGAATAAGTAAATAATCTTCAGTTTCTTCATGAATGATAAAACATATTATTTTGTACAGGACAAAGGTTGTGACTCCACCGCATGTAGCATACACGATCACCTGAGTAAAGATCTCCATTGATGGCCAGAGAACAGAATCAATTCCAAGTCCTGCAATACCTGCACCAAGTAACCCTCCTATAAGTGCATGTGAACTAGATACCGGAATACCTTTAAATGAAGCTACAAAGACCCAGACTACTGATCCAATCAGAGCTATTAATAAAATCTGAACAGTTATAAGTTCCGGATTGATAATCCCCTTTCCAATCGTATATGCAATTCCTGTACTGAAAATCAGGGGTCCAAGAAAGTTAAAGATAGAAGCCAGCATTACTGCCTTTAATGGAGAAAGTGCCCGGGTTGCAACTACAGTAGCTATAGAGTTAGCTGCATCGTTGAGACCATTTACAAAATTAAAAGCAAGTGCCAGAAATAACCCTGCACTTATAATTAAAATATCCATAGGCGGTTATTGGAAATAAATAATGTTAAGAATGCTTGATTGTGATGTCTGCAATAACATGTGCAGCATCTTCACACCGGTCACTTGCTCTCTCAAGATCCTCATAAATATCTTTGAATTTGATTATTCTTAATGGATCATCAGTTTTGAATAGATCAGTTATTGCCCGCTCAAGAATGTCATCAACTTCATTTTCTAGCCGATTCACTTCTATACAATGTTCAAGTATTTTTTGCGGTCTTTTTATATCAATAATATCTGATATAGCAGCTTCTAATTCTTTTGTACTCCTCTGAATAATCTCAGCCATCTCAACCATGTGAATATCAGGTTTATTGATACTATAGGTATGCATATGTTGCATGGTATCAGTCAGGTAGTCAATAATATCATCCAGTGATTTTGTCAGTCGTGAGATCTCTTCAGGTTCAAAAGGTGGAATAAAAGTTCTGTTTAATAATTCAAATATTGAATGTGCAATATCATCTGCAGTATGTTCAATTTCTTTCATCTGCACATATTTCAGATGAATATCCTGTTGTCCTATTGCTGTTTCAACCATATGATCTGCTCCTGATCTTACAATTGCTGCAAGATTTTTAAACAGATCAAAGAATATACGATCTTGTGGAACTATCCATTCTTTAATTCCCAAAAGGCACCTTATTATGTATCGTTAATCCTACCAAAAAAGTATTCGATATACAATGGACCGGGCGGGAATTGAACCCGCGGCCTCTACCATGCCAAGGTAGCGATCTCCCACTGATCTACCGGCCCGCCTTATTAGGTTGTTAACGATGAGATAAGAGTCTTTCGTATCGTCAATTAGATTTCTTATTCGTCAAGATGAATTATAATATTTTATTTCACGATTAATTGCAAGATTTATGTAATCCTACATCAATGATATGGTATGGTTTCTTTAACAGATGAGATGATAACCGCCATGAAAGTTGTAAAAGTCTTTCCTATGGCAACTTCTTCGGCAAATGGTGTTCCAAACGTTGTACCCATGGGTGCTGTCTGGGTTATTGAACCTGACACTATATGGATCATGGATAATTTTATGAATAAAACAATGCAAAATCTGAAAGAAAATAATCAGGTAGCTTTATTTGTATATGGTGCAGGAGTTCAGGGATGCTTTCAGATAAAAGGAAACGTTACTATCACTCATGATGGAGAAAAATATGAAAAAGCCAAAAATATGATGGAAAACAGAAAACCCGGACTTCCAATGAGATCATTAATTATCATATCTATTACAGAAGTCTTTACCTGTATGCCAGGTCCTGATGCAGGGACAAAAATCCTGTAACATGGTTATTATTCCCTATAAGGATAAAAAAATTAAAACTTTTTTTATTTTTATTGTATAGACATTCAATTAATTCATATTACATAAAATTATGCTAGAGGTACACGACCTCCATGTAGAAGTTGGAGGTAAAGAAATTCTTCACGGTGTTGACTTAGATATCGGACCTGGAGAGACACATGTTCTAATGGGCCCTAATGGATCAGGGAAATCCACATTTCTTATGGCTTTAATGGGTTTTGAAACATATAATATTACCAAAGGAACGATATCATTTCAAGGAACAGATGTTACGTCCCTTTCAGTTAATGAACGGGCATCAATGGGATTCGGATTGATGTTTCAACGTCCACCAACTATTGCAGGACTGAAATTAGGAAAACTTCTGGAGGTAATTGGGCAACATACTTCAGAAGAACGAGCTGAAAAAGTTGAAAAAGCATCTAAATCCATGAATATGGAACAATTTCTCAATCGAGATATAAATCTTGGTTTTTCTGGGGGAGAAATTAAACGAAGTGAAATATTACAGATGATAATCCAGGATCCCTCTTTCATTATGTTGGATGAACCAGAAAGTGGGGTTGATCTGGAAAATATACATTTGATGGGAGTTTCGATAGCACACCTGCTTCAAAAACAGAGGGCTATTGTGAATAGAAAAAAAAGTGGTCTTATTATTACTCATACCGGGTATATTCTGGATTATTTAGATGTCGATAAAGGTCATGTGTTGATAGACGGGGAATTTAAATGCCACGGAAATCCCAGGGAAATACTGAGACTTATCAAAGAAAAAGGATATAAAGAATGTCTCCATTGTAAACGGATAGAATAAACCATATCTGAAAAATCTTTTTAATGTCATCACCCGGCATATTGGAAAGCTGCATTAATATCAAAAAGAGTGCCAATCATCTGATATTTTTCAGTATAACGCACTTTTTTGTCAACCTGATCAACAGATACGACAAACCCGGTTCTGATTGTTGAATCTGCGTCATTTTCTGGTTTAATTATATTAGAAGGATAAATCTGTTTAGATTCCAATATCTGGGAATTTTTATCAACCGGGGTATTATCAGATGTAATATTTTGTGTCACTGACATGAATATATCATCTGAAGATATTCTGATAAACTGAAAACGTGTAGGAGATATAGGAACAGAATCCGGGTCTGCCAATCTATTAAGCATAGAAGGAGATATGATAAGAGTCATCAAAAGAATTATATATAAAAAAAGTGATGCATTTTTCTTTGTGATTTGAAATATATTTTTCATAATAAACCCTTTATTGATGGAGTCTTAATTTTTACTGGATAAAAATATTCTTCTCTTTTTTTATACGGAATACATAAAATTCATCCGAAATGATACGATTGAAAGAATTTTAATTTTTATTCGCTTTAATATATGCCTTAATGTCTTTTCCATGGAAAAATAATGTTCGTCCTGATTTCCGTGAGGGAACTCCTCCTTCTTTAGCAAGACGACGTATCATCTTTGTTGTTACTCCAAGAATTACTGCCGCTTCAGTTTGAGAATATTCTTTTTCGTCGACAAGGTTAGTAAGTGCATGATAATCAATTGCTTCGATTACCGGGAGCAGTAATTCCTGTTCCCGCTCTTCATAACAAATTTCTGAAGAATTATGAGATTTTGATATGGTATTTTGATTCGCATAGTCAGGAGATGTGGATGAATCTAAAGAATTTTTTATTGTTGATTCTGTTTTTACGGCTTTAGAAGAAACCATTTCTGATGATTTATTTTCAACTACTTTTTCATCTGACACATGTTGTTGTGAAGTTTTTTCCAAAGTGATAGCATGCAACTGTATCCCAATTTCTGCTCGCCATTGCTCAAATTGATTTTTAGTTCTTTTTAATTCATCCTGAAGAGAATAGATAATTTCTTGCACTGATTCTGTCTCTTCACCTTCCACGGATTCGAAAAGAGACTCCTTTTTAGAGATACGGGGAGAAGTAATGATATCACGCATGCAGGATAAAGCCCAGAGCATTTGTTGTTCTTCTGATCGAAATGTTCCGCAATATGAATGAATCATCTCAGTAATAAGGTCTTGGACTGATATATCACGTCTGGCTGCTATAGAAAAAAGCATTTGTTGATCTTCAGATGACAAGTTAAGCTGGAAATCGTGTAAAGTCATAAATCCTCCCTTTAAAGTATTGTTTTTCCTGCTGAATTTATGTGAGAAAAAAATGAAAATGCAAATTATTTCATATCATAAACTGATAATACTATATCTAGTATAAGTAGTATAAATCCCTTTATATAAAGAGAGATAATCACAATACTACTCACATATAACAATTTAAATCCTTATTATGTATTTTTTGTCCTGGATTATTGCACGGAATGAGAAGTCAAAAAAATTCCTGAACTGCATAATAATTATGTCCATCAAATGCTACACCAATACCAATACGATCAGCATGAGAATCCATCATATTTTTTCGATGCCCTGAACTTTCAAGCCAGGAATTCATAATTGCATTGGTAATTATTTCAGGATCAACAGGATCGATATACCCTTTAAATGCAACGGTACCTGTTGGCATTTTTGCAAGATTTTCTCCAACACCAATACGCCATAGTGTTCCATCATCATGGTATCTGTAAATAATATATCCTGCTGCCTTTGCACGATCATTCTGGTCATTACCTTGTGGATCTGTATGTCCTATAAATTTCAGTGCAACCATTTTATTGGCATATGATACTGCAATTTTCTCAAGATCATCATCCCGGGTAAGAGGTAAAAGTCCTGATTTTATACGTTCCTCATTCGTTTTTGTAAATATAGCATCTGTAATCTGGTTATTAAACCAAACCTGATCCGGTAATTCTTTTTTCGTTACCGCTACCGGAGGTGTCAGAATATGAAAAATAGATTCCGGATTTGATTCTATCATCCTGGTATCAGGTTCCAGTACAGTAATAAGATAATAAATTCCCTCAGAAATTGTATTTGGAAACGTTTCAGTTATCACAATATCTTTCTGGACCCCTGCATAAAGCAGGGGAAGACCGGAACTTCCTACAAATGTGTCATCTGTGCTGAGAACAGAATCGTGAGAAAAGAAAAAAAACAATGTAAATTTACCTGCATTATAGGATCCATTATTGAAAATAGTAGCAATAATAGAAAATGGATAACCTGGTGATACTTCAGGATTACAAGTAACAGATGTGATAATTAAATCGGAACCTTGCAAATAGGAGCCATTGGTTTTTGATATTGTACAGGTTGCTGATGAAATCAGCAGAGAGAGTATCAGGATAAAAAAAATCATTCGTTGAATCATTGCTATCAGAAATATAAATGTATTAAAATAGGAATTGTAATGACAAAATATATTGGTAATTGTACTATGAATACTTCCCTGTCTGTTTAAGTATATTACAGATCAGGATCCTCTGATAGATCTATATCATCAAGTTCTTCATCATCAAAAAAATCATCTGGATTCAATTCAGAATCCAATTCCTCATCGATATAAGGAAGATCTATCATTTGCGTTCCATTTTTTTTCGGGGTATTTTCAGATGAAGTAGGTAATAATTCTATTGAACGGTTCTCTTCATCCTCATCAGATATATTCAGTATCGTATCATCAACATAAATGCCATCAGGATCGGTATAAGGAATATCGTCACTATATTCTAAAGAATCACCTGGATCCTGAATTGAAAGATTATTAAAATCTGGTAATTCCATTTCACCAGGCACATCTGAATTTTCATCTTCTGATGATAAGAAATCGGGGGATAAAATATCATCAGGAAGACTTGTTGTGTCTATATCATCTATAGGGGAAGAAATAACAAGGTCATCATCTATTAATTCTATATCAGTTAAACCCGGTAGATCTTCACTATCTAATTCCTGAATTAAAGATTGAGTATTTTCTCCCGTTTCTTCTATATCCAGCAGTTCGATTTCATTTTCATCTAATACATCGTTAGAAAAAGATATATTCTCTATATCAGATCCTTCTATGTTTGGCAATTCAGGTAATTCTGGTTCATTATGAAATGACGATATTGCAGATAGATCTGTTTTTCTCTGGTAAGAAGTGGGTTTTAAATGAGCTTTTGTCTCTTTTATCCCTGTCAGACCACGACGTTCATCTACATATGTACTTACCCGCTCACGCAAAGGCAAGGTTTTATAAGTTTCATCTGATGGGGAGACAAAAATGTCCTTTTGGATTGGTGGAAGATTTTCTTTCTTATGATAAAAATAGTCTTTTATCATATTTTGATAGATAAATGCCAGAAGCGTCATCCAGATAGCAAAATACAGCACGCCAAGCCAGATATTTGCATATTCCTCTGTAGCATTTGTAAGCATTGCTCCCATTATAAGGATGAGAAGAGAGGCTACAAAGATGATGATAAGTTTGAAATTATTTGAGATATTCATTATGCAACCTCATTCTCTTATGTGAAAGACGCAATATTGCACTATTTTTAAAAACATTAAGATGATTTATGTAATTATGGTGCCCGAAAGGAGGAATAAATTATTATACAAAATTATACCTGAAGAGATATAAAAATTATGTACTTATTTTTTGATGAAGAACCATCATCTTCAGTTCAGTCATTTCCTCTATTGCATATCTGGGGCCTTCTCTTCCTATACCTGATTGTTTCATCCCCCCATATGGCATACTATCAATACGAAATGTGGGAATGTCATTGATAATAACAGCACCTGCTTCTATGTCATTATAAGCCTGAAATGCGAGATCCAAATTTGTCGTAAAAACACCAGCCTGAAGGCCAAATGAAGACTGGTTGATTGCATGAATGGCATGATCAAATGTTGTATATGGTGTTATAGTAATTATTGGAGCAAACATTTCCTGGTTGTTAACTGCCATATTTGGTTTAGTATCTATAAGGATGGTGGGTTTAAGAGTAGATCCCTGACAGGAACCTCCACAAAGAATTGTGGCCCCGTTTTTCTCTGCTGTGTGAATTGCATGCATCGCCCGTTGTGTATCGTGTATTGATATCATAGGTCCAATATCAGTATGAGGATCATGAGGATCTCCAATAACAAGGTTTTTTGTCAGCATGGTTAAATTTTCAAGGACATTATCATATATTTCTTCCTGAACAAATACCCTCTGAACTGAAATGCAACTTTGACCTGCATTACCAAATCCTCCATAACAAATACGTTTTACAGCATACCTGATATCCGCATCATTATGAATGACAACTCCGGCATTACCTCCTAACTCAAGACCTATCCTTCGGGAACATATTGATTTTAAATGCCAACCGACAGGTGAACTTCCAGTAAATGAAACATAGCCTATCCGTATATCTCTGACCATCTCTTCAGCATTTTTTACATCACAGGGTATTACACTGATGGCTTTTTTTGGAAAACCTGCATCAATAATAATTTTCCCAAGAATTAAGGAAGAGAGAGGAGTTTTTGATGATGGTTTAAGAATAATTGCGTTTCCACTTGCAATTGCAGGTCCAATTTTATGGCAGGCTAAATTAAGAGGATAATTAAAAGGAGTGATTCCAAGGACAATGCCCACGGGAATACGTTTTACATATCCGGTATATCCTTCTCCCCCTGGTGATCCATCAAGAGATATTATCTCTCCAAAAATTCTTTTTGCCTCTTCAGCAGAATTTTTCAGGGTTTCCCGTGACCTGGTAACTTCGGTTTTTGCAACAGCATATGTCTTTCCCCCCTCATTAATAAGGGTCTCAATTATCAGATCTTCCATATCACCAAGGCTATCTGCAATAGAATTCAGAATGGTAGCACGTTGATGAGAAGATAACAGACGTGTTAGTTTGGATCCCTCCTGGGCAGAATGTATGGCATCATTTGTATCCTGGCGTGTTCCTAAAAAAACTGATGAAATTGTCTCATCGGTATATGGATATTTAATTTCTCGTACTTCAGAGGAATTTTTAAATTCACCTCCAATAATAAATTTTTTGCTATCCATGTTACAATGTTTGTCACCTTTCATTATATCTTAATGGTTGCCTGTCCATTATGAGAATGAAGAGTTACAGATATGGCAGACCAATAATATGTACGAGTGTCCCTATTCCTAATCCAAGAATTATAGTATATACAGAAATTAACAAGGCATAACGCCATCCAATTTCATGTCCCAGTACCGCAATAGTAGAGATACATGGTACAAAGAGGGTGCTGACAACAGCGAACGTATATAATTGGATTTTTGTCATAACTGTTGTTAAATCAGCAGTCCCTGCCAGAACTACAAGAGTCTCAAAAGCCATCTCTTTTCGGAGAATGCCAAAAAGAAGAGCAGTAGAAACAAAACCCGGAAGACCAAGAAATGTCTCAATTATCGGAGCAAATAAATTTTGAAAGATCTCGATAACTCCATAATACTGTAAGATACCTAAAACTACACTACTTACAATTAGCAGAGGCATTGCAATAAAAAGAAATTCCCTGATATGAATCCATGACCGCATAATAACATGATACAATGATGGTCTTCGAAGAGGTGGCATCTCAAGAACCATTCCTAACTGTTGGCCAGGTATTATCCGGGAGAAGACATATCCAGTAATTATGAGTAAAACTAAAATAATAGCGTAAATGGAAAATGCATATGCAATACCGATAAAAGTTGCAACAATTCCTGCAATTATCACCGTTCGGGCAGAACACGGAACCATGGTAATTAGAAATGATGCAATAATTCGCTCACGTTTACTAGTAAGATTTCGGATGCCCATAATCGCAGGAACGTTACATCCAAATCCCAATACCATCGGAATGATTGCCTGACCATGCAGACCAAAGTGATGCATTGTTCTGTCTGCTAAAAATGCTGCACGTGTCATATATCCGGTATCTTCAATATATGACATGAGTAAATAAAATGTAAGAACAAATGGAAATGCAATTCCGATTCCTGCCTCTATTGCAATAAGAACTGAAAATAACAATTCCTTTAAAAAGGGATCCAAATCTGAAATAAGGAGAGGATCAATAAAAAAATTGTCAAAAAGGATGACAATCTGTTCTTCCATCCATGTTCCAAGAATGAAAACGGAAAAAAGCATGCCTGTTATGATAAGTATCAGTATTGGAATACCAGGAAAGATTCTTGTTAAAAATCGATCGAATCCTGCTCGTTCCCGGACTTCTGTCTGTTCAATTACTGAATTTGCCAGGTTTTTAGCTGCGTGATGTCGGTTAGCTGCAATTATCTGGTGTACAGACATCCGGTGTTCATTTTCTATCTCCTGAATAATTGTATCAGCTGCATCACGTAATTCATCATTTGTCTCTATTTCTTCGAGAGCTAAAAGAGCTTCAGTTTTATGAATGCCATAAACTTTAGAGAGACTCCGTATTCCAGCCTCTATATGCCGATCATAGAGAGTTGTTATCGTTGCAGGTTTTGCTTCTGTGAGTGTTACCGGAATTATTTTATCGATATTTTTCCCTTCGGTTGCTATCGTCTCTATAACAGGAGATCCTATCTGCTTTGATAGATATTCAGTGTTTATTCTTATCCCCTGATTTGTAGCTTCATCCATCATATTCAGGATGATAACCAAAGGTATATCATATTCAGCTATCTGAAGAAGCAAATAGAGATTTCTTTCAAGGTGTACCGCGTCTATAATTACCAAAAGAGCATTAATATCCTTCTTTTGAATGACATTCCTAACAAGACATTCTTCATCACCAGGTCCGTCAAGGGTATATATCCCAGGGAGATCCAGTAATTCCAGTTGATTTTTGCGATAACAGATTGTACCTGATAATAATCCAACAGTTGTTCCCGGGTAATTGCTTACCTCAACACCAACACCAGAAAGACTGGAAAATAGTAATGATTTCCCAACATTCGGATTTCCAATAATCCCGATCTTCATAGAACTTTTTCACCAAGGATGATGGAAGCGATTTCAGGGCTGAGACATATCTCTACACCTTTCACTTCTATAACAAGTGACTTATTATCTCCCAGTTTTCTCTTGATAATTACAGTTTCTCCAGGAAGAACACCTATATCCATTAGACGTCGTGTTCGTCCACACCCTTTAATGAGATTGACCCGCACTCGATCTCCTTCTTCAAATGCCCCAATGTTATTGCATATCATTGTATCAATCTCATTTTTTTTTCGATGACGACGACACCATCCAGGGCCTCTTGTAAGATAGGTATCAAGTAAATCAATTGTTTCGTCTGATGCTTTATGTTCAATTAGACAGGCCTGTTCAGATGCTGATTCTATTGGCATTCCCAGCATTTCATAAAAAAAACACTCGAGAACTTCGTGTTTTCTGCTTATCTTTTCACCAATCAGTCGTCCGGCATCAGTTAATACTATCTCCTTATCGTTCAGTATAACAATGGTATTTTTTTCTATAAGACAATCAAGAATCAGATTCAGTTCGGGTTGAGCAATGCCTGATACAGATATAAGATCCTGTCTGCTGGCAGATTTCTTTCCCTCTTTTTCAAAACGAAAAAGGAATTCAAGAATATCTTCGCAATATGATCTATCCATTATTGAATCTTTCATCAGATTGGTTGTGAAAAGATAAAAGACATGGGTAATTAAATTTACTGTAAATTCAAGAACTGGAATGTATATTGTTATCAATTGTAACTAAAGAAAATTCGCTTATAAATTTATCAATATCTTAAAAAAAGAAATTTTCTCTTGTTTTTTTAAAACCTGATGCAGCGATATCTGCTACATGAAAGACCGATAAGTTCCAACCTTCCTTCAGAAGTATTAATCATTGGGACAACAATTCTCATATTTACGAATTTTTTATTTAAAGATTACGCCTTGTTTGATGATCTATTTCTTTTTATGAAATGGTAGTAATGGAAATAGGAATATTAAAAAAGAAAAATGGGATATGTAGCCTGATAAATATGAGGGTAATTCCTGCTGAAATGATAGCAGGAGTAATGTTAATTTTATTTATTTCGTAAAAATACCTCTCTGACCGCGAAAGATGGGAATGCATCTGCATAATCCAGAAGTTCTTTTTTAAGAGAGACAGCTCCCAATGCATGAGAAAGAAGAGGAGCACCTATCCCTGCTACAATAATCGTATCAGTCTGATATATGTTCTGAATTTTTGCTATTGATGCACAGATCTGTTCAGTCTGTTTCTGTACAATTTCATGTGCTATCGCAACTATCTGTTCTTGTGGAAGTTCATTAAAATCACAACAGACAATTCGAGCGAGACGACGTGAACAATCAAGAAATGTTGTACCAGCTCCATCGGCAGTTTCACAGGTATAAAGACTTTCATTGATTTTTCCGGATACAAGCCAGGCATCAGCAGTTGTTGCAAAATATTCACTACTTATTGGTGTTTTTCGTGTTTCAATATGAACAGAATCAGTCACTGCATATATTGGTGTTCGCAAAATCCCGGTGTAAAGAAGAAAACCATGCTGCAGCCGTGTAAGATCGGTCTGATATTTCAAATTGAAAAAATCCATTAATGGAATGATATCTGTAGTAGTACTGCCAATATCCACAAAGATAGCGTCTGGATAAAATTCTTTAAGGTAATCAGCAGACACAAGCCAGTTTGCCGCTGCCAGTTCCCTGACGGATTCCTGATGGAAACAACCATCTATTCCGTAAAAATATGCATAAGGAAAGACTGCCTTTATCTCCTGAACGATATAGGTGATCCCTTCATTTTTATCTGCAAAACAGTCAGCAAGTTCTCCACTCATTACCACTGCAGCTGTTTCTTCAAATGTTGCATATGACTTTATAAGATGCTGTATGGGTGCCTCTTTCCAGAGAGGGCAGTAATGTATATGAACTTTCGTTTTTGTGGCAATTTTAATATTGGCCCCTCCAACATCAATACCAATTGTCATACTAAAATCCTTCCTGTTGCATCAAATCGCACGTGACCAGTAAGTTCTACAAAATCAGGAAGATCTCCATAACTTGCCCTGATAATAAGATTGCCTATCTCTTGTGCAAGTACTTTTGAAAGCCCGATTATGCTGTCAGTCGGACGGGGATTGACATCAACTACAACTATACGATAATTATTGACCACCATATCAATGCCAACATATCCCTGACATCCGAGCACTTCAGTCGTTTTTATGGCTGTTTTTATAATATCAGACTCATTTTTATGGAAATATGGTATTTCACCTCCTTCATAATGAAACTGCCCATTTTTATCAATTCTGATATTCTGTTTATTTATACTCAAAACAAGTGGTTTTTTCCCGGTATAACAAGAACACGATTCACCACAGACTCTGCTACCAATCAGACTAACACTAATATTATCTCCTAAAATAAATTCTTGTTCAAATTCTGTTGCATTACAGGGTTCTTCTGTTAATCGTACCCCCTGAGAACCGGATCCTGTTAGTGGTTTTACGATTCTCTTCCCGGTTGTTACTTCGCAAGGAACATCAATATTATGTGACGCTAAAATGCCGGATGTAGTTTTTTTATTTGCACACAGTGCTATTGTCATTGAATTACATCCTATACTTCTGCAGGTGTCTTCACAATACTTGGTATATCGTGCAAGAATATTATCTGGAGCGATAATAAGACCAATATCGCATAACGGACCCAGCCGGAGGATTTCTTTCCCAAAATCCTTTTCCGGTACAGGTGAGAGAACCTGATTTTTACAACGTTCAAAACTTTCTTTTAAAGTTTTAAACATAGCGATACCTTCATGCGCTAACGTTGGATCATGTGACATAGCATATTCAGCAAGAAGAATCTTCATCTGGTACATTTTTGTTTGTATTCCTGCTTATATGCTCGTGGTAAATCCACTCTGATGATGAGAAATGGTGTCCATTCATTTGATTTATGTACCAGAAAAAACAGAAATAGGCTTTGTACATACAACATTTAAATTAATTATTACCTATGATAATCCATACAGTCATTAATCTCTTTAGATATACTGACTATGTTATTACTACTATGCAAAAACGAATTTTACTCACGAATGATGATGGTGTAAATTCGGATGGATTATGGGCTGCATACGAAGCACTGACACCATTTGGGGATGTGATGGTTTGTGCACCCGCAACCCAGCAAAGTGCAGTGGGGAGGTCCATCTCCATCTTTGAACCAATACGGGCCTCACAAGTTATGCATAATGGAAAGGTGGCGTATGCCGTGGGAGGAACACCAACAGATTCAGTGATTATTGGTCTTCATGCGCTGAAATGGAATCCTGATATAGTGGTTTCCGGCATTAATATTGGAGAAAATCTCTCTTATGAATCAATTATGACATCCGGAACGGTGGGGGCAGCTCTTGAAGCATCGAATCAGGGTGTTTTTGGGGTTGCATTTTCGTTACAGGTAGAGGATCAGGGTGACAAATTTGGGCATTCATTATTCTCTTCTGACATGTTTATCGGTGTAAAAAGGGTAATATCAGAAATTATGTGTCAGATATTTCAGAATGGATTTCCACTAAATGTTGATGTTATCAATGTAAATATTCCATCTCGTATTCAGGGAGGATATAAAATAACTCATCTTGCAGAGAAATTATTTGTGACTGGTGTCGAAGAACGACTGGATCCACGCGGACGTCCATATTACTGGATTAATGGTCCACTTATCAAAGATGCAAAAGAGGGTACAGATGTCCATGCAATAGCACAGGGGGAGATATCAGTAACGCCAATAACACTTGATTGTACAGCATATTCTGGAAAAGAATCATTAAAACAGACACTGGCCGGGTTACTATCCTGATATCAATACTGGAAGTAATAACAAAATGAATAATAACCTTATCTGGGAGATCTTCTAACCATACAGGGAATGATCACATGGATATTTCAAATATAAAACAAATGGCAGGAGAATCAGCTGCTAATATGATTACTGAAGGAATGGTTGTCGGGCTTGGAACGGGCTCGACCGTAGCCTATACATTAGAAAAACTTGGAGAAAGAATCAGAAACGGACTACATATACTCTGTATCCCAACATCAATCCAGACAGCTATCAGGGCAACATCCTATGACATTCCTCTTACAACACTTGATCTCGTTGAGTCTATTGATATAACGATAGATGGTGCAGATCAGATTGATCCATCAGGCAATCTTATCAAAGGAAGAGGTGCTGCACATGTCAGGGAAAAAATAGTTGCACAAGTCTCAAAATCGTTAGTCATTGTTGCAGATGAGTCAAAGCTTGTGAAACATCTTCATGGACCGATTCCCATTGAAGTTGTTTTATTTGGACTTTATCCAGTTATCAGGATACTTCAAAAGATGGGTGGAACCATTGATATTCGTGAAGGAGTGAAAAAAGATGGTCCGGTATTATCTGATAATGGAAATCTCATACTTGATTATTATCCTAAAAACAATTTTAACCCAGGTGCACTTGAAGCAACTATTACTATGCTACCCGGGGTTGTCGGATGTGGCCTTTTTACCACCTATGCTGAAAAAACATCCGTTATTATTGCAGGGAATACCGGATGCAGGATGATATCATATCGTTCAGGTGATTAGTTTTCGGGCACAGCTTAAGAGATCTAAATATTGCTGGAATTCTTCACTTTTTTCTGATTCGATCTCATGCAATATATCCTGTATTGAAATATGGAGTGTATATAATTTCACAGGTCTGCCTTTATTTTCTGTCAAAAGATTTGAAATCTTAACCCATCCCCGTTTACGAAGGTGGTTTATAGCAATACTCACCTCAGGCTGTCTGAGATCAGTTCCCCGTTCAACATCTCGTGATGTGAGACTCTTGTTTTTCGCAAGAAATACAAGTACTTTTGCATAATTTTTTTTCAACCCAGTTTTCACTAGAATTTCTGCAAACTCATCATCTTTTTCTGTAAAATCTATCAAATGCTTCATTTCCATGAACCATTACCCCTGCAATGCAATTCAAATATTGTATATAATAAAATTATATTTATTCTATTTATAATATACTAATGAAAAAATAGGATGTTGTATATTATAATAAACCAATATTAGAGAGATCATCTATAATTTTTAAAACTGCTAATCTAGCATCTTCTGCCACTTTTCCCCCGGTAATAATCAATTTACCGGATCCAAATAAAAGAACGACTACCTTTGGTTTTTCAAGACGATACACCAATCCGGGAAACTGTTCTGGTTCATATTCTATCCGTTCAAGATTGAAACCAATAGCAATCTTGTTTAAATTAATTCCAGTTCCCAAATCTGCTGATGTAACGATATTCTGAATGGTATATGATAGTTCTATTGGAATATCAATTTGCAGATTTCGCAATAAATCTCCTAGTATTGCTAATCCTCTGTCAAGATTTTCAACACTTTTAGCTCCCGTAAGTACGACTTTTCCGGAGCCGAAAACAAGCGCAGCAATCTTTGGATCCTTCATTCTAATAACAACCCCTGGGAATCGTTTTTTATTGTAATCTGCATCTTTAATATTTGATGCAATCAATGGAAGATCCAAGGATTCAGTAATTTTTGCTGAGGCAACAATATTCTCTATCCGAAGAGAGTCCTCAGGTTTGCCCTTCATAAATATAAATCATATAAATCACTATTTAAAGGTGGTCATCCCTGGTGACCGTTCCCATGATGATTCAGGTAAACACTTATAGTGAAAAATAATAAGGCAAGAATAATAAAGGCATTGTATCATACCCATAGATTCCATAGGATACAATAAGAAAAATGTATTGCTTTTTATTTTATTAATCACCTGATGAAATAACGTCTGTTTTTTTTATTCAGATAAATTAATCTTCAAGTGTCGATAAATCACCAAGATCTTCACCTAGTTCCTGTGCCCGTAAGACGCGACGCATTATTTTACCGCTCCTTGTTTTTGGCAGGCTAGATACAATATCTAATTCTGATGGAACTGATATTGGACCAAGTGTCTGTCTCACATGATATTTGAGATCATACAGTAATTTTTCAGTCTTATCATAACCTTCCCGCAGAATAACAAACGCTTTGATAATATTTCCTTTAATATCATTAGGAATTGCAATAACAGCTGCTTCAGCAACAGCATAATGAGAAACTAAAGCACTCTCAATCTCAGCAGATCCAACATTATGACCTGCCACAATTATCAAATCGTCACTCCTTCCAAGAAGTTTGATATAGCCGTCTTCATCTTTCACAGCCATATCATGAGTACTATAGTATGGCTTATCTCCTGTTATCCAGTATTGCCTGTATCGTTCTTCATTATTATGCACCATTCGCATCATAGAAGGCCACGGTTTCTTAATAGCCAGATATCCATTAGTTCCCGGAGGTACCGTGTCGCCATTATCATCCACAACGTCTGCATCAATACCAGGAATTGGTCTTCCTGCATATCCAGGTTTCATGGGTTCACCAATGAGAGTTGTGATTATATGCATCCCGGTTTCTGTCTGCCACCAGGTATCAACAATAGGACATCGTTCTTTTCCGATGTATTTGTATAACCATATAAAAGCCTCCGGATTTAGGGGTTCTCCTACTGAACCCAATATTCGAAGTGAAGTAAGATCTGATGCATTCGGATATGATTCACCCTTCTTCATAAACATCCGGATAGCCGTTGGTGATGAATAAAAGATATTGATGCCATATTCTTCGATAAGTCTCCACCAAATACCAGAATCCGGATAATCGGGGGTATGTTCAGTCATAAATATGGTTCCCCCACAGAGTAAAGGACCATAAATCCCATAGGTATGACCCGTTATCCATCCTGGATCTGCAGTACACCAGTATACGTCATTTTCTTTGATATTGAGGACATATTTGGTTGTATAATATGCTCCAACCATATATCCTCCACAAGTATGAAGAATCCCTTTCGGAGCTCCTGTTGTTCCTGATGTGTATAATAAAAATAGTGGATCTTCAGCATCCATGACTTCTGGTTCACAATGTGCTTGTGCAGTCTCCATAAGTTCGTAAAAGTCCTTCTCAAAATTTGATAAAAGACCGACTTTTGGTTCCTGTGTACGAAGAACAACGACTTTCTCTACCGTCGGAGCATGAATAAGTGCTTCTTCTACAATCGGCTTTAACGGAATGCTACCTCCACGTCTGACAGAGGCATCTGCAGTTACTACAATTTTTACTTCTGCGGCAGTGATCCGTTCATTAAGTGCTTTTGAACCATATCCTGCAAAAACAACGGTATGAATTGCTCCAATACGGGCACAGGCCAGCATGGCAATTATCTGTTCTACCACAAGAGGCATGTAAATACAGACACGGTCCCCTTTTTTCACACCCAAAGATTTTAATCCGTTTGCAAACCGCATTACATCTTTATATAACTGATAATAGGTAAGAATGCGCTCTTTTTTATTTTCTCCACGCCAGATAAGTGCTACTTTATTCCGTCTGTCATTCTGGATATGACGTTCAAGACAATTATAGGTAATATTACAAGTAGCATGAACGAACCATTGTGCAAACGGATAATCCCAGGATACAATTTTATCCCAGGGTCTAAACCAGAGCAGATCAGAAGCAATTTTTCTCCAGAATGCATCAGGGTCATCCTGGTACTCTTTATATTCTGTCTCATAATCCCGAAAATATGATATTTCACGATATTTTTTATCAGGATAATAGATCTGCCCCTCTGTTTCCTTATTACTATTATTTCCCATTATATCTCCATTAAATTTCAAATTATTTATTATGCTCATAATTTATCCTTTTTCTCATCACGTAATTGCTGTAATACTGGCTAAAATGGCTAATGATTTATAGTATATCATCATCAGATTATATGGGACATTAGTGACGATATACATTTCGTCATTTGTAGTATTATATTGATACAGACAATGATAGTTTTTATTACAGAGGTATAAACATGACAGAATGGACATTAAGTGAATCTGAAGGGTATGATCTTTTATCCCAATACGGAATACCGACTCCAAAATATAAACTCGTAACAAAAGCAGAAGAGGCAGGAGAAGCAGCAGAAATTATAGGATTTCCTGTTGTAATGAAAATTGTATCTCCTCAGATACTTCATAAAACCGATGCCGGGGGAGTCATAACCGGAATTGGATCGAAACAGGCCGCTCAGTCTGCTTTTAATCGAATTATTACCGGAGCACATGAATATAATCCTGATGCTGAAATCAATGGTGTAATCATTGAGAATCAGGCAGAACCTGGACTTGAGTTAATTATCGGAGGTAAAACAGATCCAACATTTGGTAAAATAATTACTTTTGGGATAGGCGGAACTCTTGTTGAACTGATGAAAGACGTAACATTACGTATCCTTCCGATTGAAGAGAATGAAATACGGGATATGGTCAGAGAGATCAATTCATACCCCCTCATAACAGGATATCGGGGAACAAAACCTAAAGACGAAGAATTGCTTGTCCAGATAATCAAAAATGTCTGTAAAATGTTTCTTGAACAGTCCCAGATAAAAGAATTTGATGTTAATCCTCTTCGTCTTTACGAATCTGGAGCCTGTGCAGTGGATACAGCAATAATTATGGATGATACTACCAGCTATGAGAAATCCGAGCAGATTGAAGAGATCCCACTGGATATTTTTAAACCACAATCAGTAGCTATTATTGGAGCGTCTGACGACCCGGTTAAGATGGGATATGCTGTCATGCACAATCTTCTTCATTTTCCTGGAAAATTATACCCGGTAAATAATAAACGTGAAACAATTCAGGGTCTTATTGCATATCCAAATGTCACCAGTATACCTGCAGAACAAATTGATATGGCGGTAATAACAGTTCCAGCCCGTCATGTCCCTGGTGTAATGGAGGAGTGTGGGAAAAAAGGTGTTAAATCGGTTGTTGTCATCACAGCTGGGTTTAAGGAGATGAGTGAGGAAGGAAAAGCTCTTGAAGAACGAATTATTCAGATTGCTCATAAATACGGGACCCGGGTAATCGGACCTAACTGTCTTGGCCTTATTATACCTCCAATTGGTCTGGATACAACCTATGTGGCTGAATCTCCAAATTCAGGAAATATCGCATTTATCTCACAGAGTGGCGCTATTGTAAATACTGTTGTTGACTGGTCCCTATCAGAGGATATCGGATTTTCTCTGGTTGTTTCAGTAGGGAATCAGGCTGACCTGAATTTTTTTGATTACTTACGCTGGGCTGCGGCTGATATAAACACAAAAGCGATAATTCTCTATGTAGAACAGATTAAAAATGGAAAACAATTTATCGAAATTATAAATGAGGTAACAAAGATAAAACCAGTTGTAGCGCTTAAGGCGGGTTCTTCTGCCAGAGGCCAGGCAGCAGCTGCTTCTCATACTGGTTCTTTGTCAGGATCCTATGATGTATACAAAGAAGCATTTCGAAAATCAGGGGTACTTTTAGTACACACCCTGTCAGGTGCATTTCTTGCAGCTGAAATGCTTTCACATCCAAAACGGTATCCTAAAGGAAAACGTGCAATTGTTGTTACAAATGCAGGAGGATTCGCAGTTCTTGCTTCAGATTATTCAGACAGGTATGGTGTTGAAATGGTAAATCTACCTCCAAATCTAATTTCAGAATTAAATTCTTTCTTACCAGAGTTCTGGAATAAAAACAATCCAATTGATTTATTGGGAGATGCATCAGAAGAAAGATTTGCTCATACCTTTGATGTGCTTGCCAAACATGATACCTTATGGGATATTTGTTTCATAATTGGGTTTCCAAATAACATTCTTACATCTGAGCAACTGGCACATGCAATTTTGCAATTCTCAGCTAATACCGATAAACGACTTGTGCCTACACTCCTTGGGGGAGATTCCATGGACAGAGGAAGAAAATTACTTCATTCGCATCAGATCCCCAGCTTTGAAGAACTTGATATGACATTTCGCGTGGTAGGCAGGGTATTATGGCAATTATACCGGGTGAAAGGATTAGGAATTATTTAAGCCCAAACATCCTGTATTCTATTTTTTTGAGATAATACTATGAGATGACTGAATATTGTCTATCAATACATCTAAACGATCTCAATTTTTACAAAAAAAAAGAATTATTTTCTTGATCCTGCCATAGAACCAAGAAGTCCCCTTATTATTTCCTTGCCAATCTGACTTCCAATAGCACGGGCTGCACTCTTTGCAGCTGACCCAAAGATATCAGTTACATCAGATGACTTTTTTTTGGGAGCTGATTTTATTGCCTGCTTTTTATGTGATTCAACAGGTTCAGGTAATTTTTTTTCTGTCTTCTCACGCAGGGTTTCATATGCAGATATCCGGTCTACTTTTTTGTTGTAAGTATCAAACAAGGGTGATGAATGAATAATTTCTGCGCGTTCCTCCGGGGTCAGAGGAGATAACCTGCTATGGGGAGGATAGATTAGAGCTCGTTTGACAACAGAAGGTATTCCATCATTGTCCAGAAAGGAGACGAGCGCTTCTCCAATTTGCAATTCTGTAATTGCCTCATACGTTGTAAAGGAAGGATTTGTACGAAATGTTTCTGCTGCTGCACGGACTTCTTTCTGATTTTTAGGCGTATATGCTCGCAATGCATGTTGAATCCGGTTCCCCAGTTGTCCAAGCACTTCTTCAGGAATATCGAGTGGATTTTGTGTAACAAAAAAAACACCGACACCTTTTGATCTGATAAGACGAACAAGTTGAATTATTTTATCCTGAAGAATTTGTGAGGTGTTTGAAAAAAGAAGATGCGCTTCATCAAAGAAAAAGACCATAACTGGTTTTTCAGGGTCGCCAATTTCAGGGAGTACTTCAAAGAGCTCAGATAATAACCAGAGGAGAAATGTTGTGTACAAATGAGGTGAAAGAATTAATGAATCGGCTGTGAGAATGTTTACCATTCCCCGGCCTTTCTCATCTGTATTCATAAAATCGGTAATACAAAGAGCAGGTTCTCCAAAAAAAATCTCTCCTCCTTCTTCTTCAAGAGTGATGATGCGCCGGTGAATAGCACCAATAGTAGCAGGTGAGATATTCCCATATTGCGTTTTTATATCAGACAGATGCTCAGTGATGAATTCACACAATGATCGCATATCTTTCAAATCAAGTAAAAGAAGGCTGTTATCATCAGCAATTTTATAAATTATCTTGAGGACATCACTCTGTATCTCATTAAGGTTGAGAATTCTCCCCATAAGTAACGGGCCTATATCAGATACTGTTGTGCGAACCGGATTTCCATTCACACCATATACATCCCAAAATGTCACTGGAAACCCACAAAAGAAAGAATCAGGTAGCCCGAACATCTCTTTACGTTCTTTAACCTTTTTACTATCCCCACCTCCTTTAACCAGTCCTGATAGATCACCTTTAATATCTGCTAAAAATACAGGAACACCAATTGAACTTAAAGATTCGGCAAGGACACGTAATGTTACGGTTTTACCAGTTCCTGTTGCCCCTGCAATAAGACCATGACGATTCACCATCTCTGGTATGATACCAATATCTGTATTATCCCGCGCAATAACCAGCATTTTTTTCTCCTGCATATACGTAAGGAATAGTATACACGAGGATTATTTAAGGTACGATGAAATGTTCATAATGAGCGGATAAACCACATTATTGTTGACTATTAAAACGGATAAAATCCATTATAATGGCAGAATTTCGGTTTTTTATAACCATTGACCTTCCTGATTCAATAGAAATATAAAGGTCATTTAAGATGAAAATAGATACATTACATCATCTATTCAAATTCCCTTCCCATTCTCCTTTTGGTCTGATACAAACACAACAATACAAACTATAAAGGGTTATACAAATACTACATAATTATCATTAGCGAAAAAATAGATTGTCAATGAATTATACGGGTTTTAGATATAATTAAGAAAAGGGATTCCCATATTTAATATGAGATAGAGACCGCAAAAAAGGAGAGAAACCATTGCAATTTCCCTTACAGGAAACGGGTCCCAACGATATACAAAAATGTTGTGAAATGTAGACCTTTAGTCGTATTCCCGCCAGGTATGTTCACATTTTGTGCATCTAAAGAACCGGACTTCACTTTCATCAGCAGAACGGAGTGAACGCAACCACCAAAAGGCCTCATTATTTCTGCATTCCGGACATCTGACAGTAATTGTTGGAAGAGTTCTCATCTTGTCAATATCTTCTACAATGACAATCTCTTTATCAATTCGTTTCTCTGTTTTTGTCATTGTGGTCTCTGAAGTGGTTGTTCTTACCCAGCCACAACTTGTACACACAAAAACTCCATTCTGGTTTTTAAGTAATTTCCCGCATTCCTGACAGAACATCTAATAATATGTGGACGATGAAAATAGATAAATCTTAATACATTCTTCAATAATTTTCTTATATCTGATCCTGATACAATCCTACAAAGAGATCAGGTGATTAACAGTACTGATGCAGACGGTATATGAAAATAGTATCAGATAATCTTTCAGGTATTATTTTTCACCCTTTCTGATACCTTTATTCCTTCAGGTTTTTAGCAGAAAAGGAACATATATCTTCAGGTGATTGAGTACTTTGTCATTTTCTCATGTATCTTTTTCATTCTGACTCTTATTCCTGGATGCCATAAGAAATACACTGCTATGATTGGATGGACATGTATAGTTCTTGTATTCCTTGCAGGTGTCCCTGAGTATCTGTCTCAGAATAACCTTTTGTACCCCATTTTAGCCATCCTGTCCATTCCATTTCTCGTTATAACAGTGCGGTTGCTATACCGGGATGAACAGCGCGTAACAGAACTTACCCGTGCGGCTGCAGTAGCGTTTATATTGTATGCCCCTTTTGCCTTCTTCCCGGTTATTGGAGACTGGTTGATACTGGTAGTGGTTAATCAAACAGTTTATCTGCTCTCTCTGATAGGGTATCCTATTGAGCTTGCTGACTGGAACACAATTCAACATGGTATCTTCAAGGTGGAGATCATTCTTGCCTGTACGGGTATACAAAGTATTGCGATTATGCTCGGAGTAGCTGCTGCTGTTCCAACAACAATTAGACAAAAAATACTGGCTTTTTTCCTTATTGTTCCTACTATTTATGTCCTGAATCTTTTTCGCAATGCAGGTGTAATCATTGCATATACAGATCAGTGGTTTCCTTATCTTCCACAAATCGCTTCAAATGGCGAATTCGGATTTGAAAGTTTTTTCTGGGCACACAATATTATTGCCGAGGGTACAGCTCTGATATTTTTGATACTTATGGCATACGGCCTTTTCCTTCTTATTCCAAATTTAGCTGATTGTGCTATTGATCTAATACATCTTTATAAAAAAGAAATCAGGAATATTGTCGGTAGAGATAGATAATTCGCTGAATGGCAGAACAATTAGTACAAATGGCAATGATTATGATGGCGACAGATATATATCCAAGAACTCCTCCAATTCCTAAAACCAGAATAGTTTCAGGTCGTCCAAAAAAACCTACACCCTCTAAGGGATCATCAATTTTTCCATCGATTCTGTTAGAAAATCCAATCTCCGCATATGTTACAGGTTTAATGAATGTATTCATAAGTGAACCGATAATAGCAAAACCAATGATAGAGGAATCAGGAATGGGACAACCTGGAAAAAAGGCACTTAAAATAGGTATCCCTGATATTCCAACCCCAAGAAGAATTATTCCGTCAATATATTTGTCTACAATCCAGTCAAAAACAGCTCCAAATTTTGTCTCTCTGCCAGTTTGTCGTGCTACTGATCCATCAAGCAGATCACTCATTGCTGAAAGGAAAAGAAACACACTACCTAAAAGAAAAAATGTTGTTGCATAACACCAGGCACAACATAATCCCAAAACCAGAGAGATGACTGTTACCTGATTTGGTGTAATCCCAATTGCTATAAAAATGCGGGCTACAGGTTCCATATAGCGCATAAACCTGAACCGGAATGCTGTGATATTCATTCGTGCCTACAATATATGTTGGGTAATGGTAAGAGGTTTGTATACCTTATCTGTTATCTGATACATTTCGGGTTCCATCGCCTGTAATATTTTTCATGAACGAAGCTACCAGTATTACCATACCCCTTTGTCAATACGAATGATATGTCAATGATCTAATTTTTAGACCTTTTTATATTTGTAGTGTCATAGTTGAATTGATTCGTATGTCTGGCTTACCCTTTGTTTTATTGTGAATACTCATACGGTTTTACAGTACAATATAATCACTCATGTATTAATGTCAACATCATCTTACAATTTGAAATTGCATTGATAATATGAGGAATCTGAGCAGGGAGAATAATTATTTCTCTCGGGTTCACATGATGCTCGGTCCCTCCGATAGTGATAGAAGCATCCCCTTCAAGAATCAGTACAATAGAATCATACGGTGCTGTATGTTCTGATAATCCTTGTCCGGCTGTAAATGCAAAAACACTGATGGTCCCTGCTTTTTCATAAATAAGCATCCTGCTTACTACGGCTCCATCCTGATATTCAACCAGATCTTCAGGTTTTAAGACTTTCGCATAAAAATTCTGTTTTTTTTCTTTCATTATAAGACACCTGTATTATGTTACTGTATGATTCTACAAAATGGATATTATTTACTATGAGAACACAAACTTAAGTATCAATTCATGAATACTAATAAGGCACGACCGTTTACTATATTAATATCTGAGGTAACGGCTGATGGAAAGTTGACACTTGCACAGGGTGTCTCATCAAAGAGGCTCATGAAGTTCATGTCCCATGAAAGTGAGATAATGCTTCACAAGTGCCGGGCAGAAGTCGATGCGATTATGGTGGGTGCCAACACGATACGTATTGATAATTCGTGTCTTACGGTTCGCCTTGCAACAGGAAAAAATCCCCTTCGTGTAATACCCAATTCTTCAGGTAATATACCCCTTACATCTAACATTTTTAATTCTGATGCCGCTACACTGATTGCAGTATCTCATGATGCACCTTTAAAAAATATAGAAAATCTAAAACTTCATGGTGCTGATGTAGTTATAACCGGAGAACACGAAGTTGATATTCCGGATTTGTTGGAAATCCTCTATAACCAGTATAAAGTCAGATATCTCATGGTTGAAGGGGGTTCTCACCTGAATGGAACTCTATTTTCACATAACCTTATTGATGAAGTCAGACTTATTCATCTGCCATTCATTGTTGGAGGAGAGAATACACCATCTCTTGTCAGTGGATTCTCTGCAAAGGATGAAGAAGGTATGATTCGACTTGAATTAAAAAATTTTAAGATGTATGGAGATAATCTGGTAACTGAGTATCTGGTTACAAAAGTAAGGTAATACAGAATATAATGTTAATCAGTGACATAATATACTCATGTATATCATCATTTAGAATTTAAGTGCAATAAGTTCCCTTAATATAATCTTTTTTAGTCTTTTTAGTATTATGAGATAATATGTCAGAAATGCTGTCTCATAGACACTGTGCTAAATTTCAGGGAAATTTGCCTAATCTATGCTGTGCGATTAGCGTGCACGCCTTAGAATAACCTCCATTTCACTGCTGTTATTCCAATACATTATGTTGAGCATAATATTTGAAAAATCAACCCACATGTATTTTATCACACATAATTTCAAAAATTATTCTTTTTTTGGATGGGAATTACACAGGGCAACGATTTTACCTACCAATAATACAAAAATTTCTGTTTTTTTATATCACATGACTTTCGGATAAATGGAAAATGCTGCCATCCTAAATGAGACAATATTTAAAAACTTTAATGGCGTTCATATAAGTAGGTGTCCGAATCAGAGAGAGTTGCAGAAATAATTGAAACTATTCGAAAGATCCGCGAGTCTAATGTATCTTTAAC
>Ga0268285_1000310_pt1 | contig 29797 bp, 25 predicted proteins | sample saktaG_2_FD_190144 | JGI IMG/M metagenome (GOLD analysis project Ga0268285, IMG submission 190144) | Saline water microbial communities from Sakinaw Lake, British Columbia, Canada - sak_2013_06_06_120m | ecosystem: Environmental > Aquatic > Non-marine Saline and Alkaline > Saline ... | reverse complement strand
GGCAGACAATTATTGGTTCTTCAAAAAAGCGTCGGGCAAAGAGTCGATTATGTCGGTTGCCATCAGGCTGACCTGGCCGATTATTTCCGCTGCGATATCGCCGGCCAGACCGTGAAGGTAAACGCCCAGAACCGCCGCGTCAAAGTCACTCAATTCCTGGCCGAGCAGGGCGGTTATAATCCCTGTCAGGACATCGCCCGATCCGGCCGTAGCCATGCCGGGATTGCCCGTTTTGTTGATATAGACTTTCTCGCCGTCGGTCACGACCGTCCCGGCTCCTTTTAAGACGACGATGGTATTTGTCCGTTGTGCAAACTGCATCGCCTGCTCCTGGCGACCAGCGGGCAGCTCTTCTCGCAGCAGGCCCGACCAGAGCCGTTTCATTTCACCCGGATGAGGCGTAAGAATCAGCTTTGCCTTTAGCCGGGCGGGCCAGTTTTTTATGCCGGCAAGGTTGTTCAGACCGTCTGCGTCGATGACCATCCTTAAATTCTGCTGATCGAAGAGCCTCTCAAGGATAGACCGAATCGCCCCGCTGATACCGATACCCGGCCCGAACGCTACGGCATCGTTTTGCCCGGCCGCTTCGAGTACGGCATGGATTGCCTTCGCGGATATTCGCCCGGCGCCGTCTTCGGGCAGGGCGATCGTTGTAAAGGACGGCTCTATCGCAGCGACGATGGGCAGAACGCTTTTCGGCGTGGCCACACGCACGAGCCCGGCGCCGGCACGCAGGGCGGCTCGACCCGCAAGAGCGGCCGCTCCGCTCATACCGACGCTGCCGGCAATAATACAGACCTTGCCGTAATCGCCCTTATGGCCGTCAACCGCTCGCGGCTTTAGTTTCGGGATGTCACTGATTATCTGCATTTTGCATACTTGCTTCTATTTTCTTGTTTATCAGCGTTGCAGTCACGGCGGCGGAAAAACCGTTGTCGATGTTGACGGCGGTGACGCCCGCGGCACAGCTATTGAGCATCGTCAAGAGGGCGGACAGTCCCTCAAAGGCCGAGCCGTAGCCGACGCTGGTGGGCACCGCGATGACCGGGCAGCTCACCAGACCGCCCACGACGCTGGCCAGCGCGCCTTCCATTCCCGCGACGACAATGACGACGTTGGCTTTCTGCAGCTTCGGCAGATGTTTGAACAATCTATGCAGGCCGGCGACTCCCACATCGCAGATCAATTCGGTTCGCTGGCCCATGATCTCAGCGGTAACTTTCGCCTCGGTCGCTACGGGCAAATCGGCGGTGCCGGCGGTAACTATCGGCAGGACGGTCTTTGAAGCCGGCGGCTCTTTCTGCTCCAGGATAATGGCCCTGGCCAGTTTGTCGTAGCGGACGTTAGGGAACTTTTTTGTTTTTTCCAGAGCCTTGAATACATCGGGCTCGGCCCTGGTGGCCAGGACATTGTTGCCTTTGGCGGCGAGACTCTCGAATATTTTGATTATGTGCTCGGTGGTCTTGCCGGGGCAGAAGATGACTTCCGGAAAACCCCGCCGGATCTGCCGATGGTGATCGAGGCACGCAAACCCTAGATCCTCGAACGGCAAATGCCGGAGTTTCTCGACCGCCTGGTCGATATCCAGCTCGTTGCTTTTGACCTGCTCCAGCAATTCTTTTATCTGTTCAACCTGAATATGTCACCTGCCTTGTTTGTTCTTACTTATGTGTTCATATGCGAGCTATGAACTGCTCGCTTTCGGCTCGAGCGTCAAATCTGCGAAAAGCCCGGCCTTGAACTTATAATACGCCAGAGAGGCTACCATAACCGCGTTGTCAGTGCAATATTGTTTTGGCGCGACCTGCAGCTTTATCGGCGGGACGTACGAGTCACACATGCCCTGCAAAGCCATTCGCAAGCTGCTGTTGGCCGCGACACCGCCGCCCAGCAGGATGGTTTTTGCCCCGATTTTTTTGGCGGCCCGTTTCGTCTTTTTTACAAGGACGTCGACCACGGCGGCTTGAAACGACGCCGCGATATCGGCAATTTCCTGCCGGCTCATCGAATCGACCTTATTCTCGCCTTTCATGTCCTGGCCCCGGCAGTAATACAGCACGGCGGTTTTTATGCCGCTGAACGAAAAATCCAGCGAATTTCGCCCCAGCATCGAGCGCGGAAATTTTATTGCATTCGGATTTCCGCCTGCCGCAGCCTTTTCGATGCTGGGCCCGCCGGGGTAGGGCAGTTTCAGAATGCTTGCAACTTTGTCGAATGCCTCGCCGGCGGCGTCGTCAATAGTGGAACCTAAGAGTTCCGGCTTCAGCGGCGAATGGTAATCGTAAAGGCTGGTATGTCCGCCCGATACAATCAGGGCCGCGGCGGGCAATTCCAGGCTATCCTCGGACATTATCGCCGACTGCAGGTGGGCGTGCAGGTGATTGATTGCGATAAGCGGCTTGTCCCAGGCGAAGCTAAGCGTCTTGGCGGCGGTAACACCCACCACCAGAGCGATAGTCAGCCCCGGCTGATTCGCAATGGCAACAGCGTCAATATCGTCCTTAGCCACGTTGGCCTGCTCCATTGCCTCTTTTATGACCGGATATATCTTTTCAATATGCGCCCGGGAGGCGATTTCGGGAACGACGCCGCCATATTTTTCGTGCAGTTTGGCCTGCGAGGCCACTACGGATGATTTGATAACCTTGCCGTCAGCAACCACAGCCGCCGCCGTCTCATCGCAACTGGTCTCAATACCCAAGATGTTCACAGATTCTTCCTGCATATAGATGGATATTAGCCGAATAGGCAACGACTGTCAATGTTCCCCGAATATGCCTTCGCAGTGCATAAGGAATGCCACTTTCTCTTGTTGTGGGGGCAATAACATGTTATGCTGTTTTGGCTTGATTTTTAACTCTATAATAAACAAAGGTTATGTATGAGCGAGGAACTTGAGGTTCTGAACATGTTCGACACACATCCTGATGTTGCAATTCGATTTCGAGATTTGATGATGAGCAAAACCAGCCAGGAGCGTTTGCTCATGGGCTGCTCTATGTACGATACCGCAAAGAAAATAGTGCGCAGCGCCATTTATAACAGCCGGTCGGATATAACGAACGAGGATATGAAAAAAGAGATTTTTTTGAGATTCTACGGCAAGGAATTCTGCCGGGCCGACAGGGAAAAGTTTCTTTCAGCACTGATGTCCGAATAATTAACTCAGAATGACAATTTTGAGTCTTGACTATCTCATTTTTACGGGCAGGGGGTGATGTGCGGTGTTTTACTCTTTTAAGCTTGCGCTCTGTTTGATTTCTACGATGTTCATCTTGTTGATGTAGTCCGGCAGGTTTTGCCATATACTGTGGAAGCCGAAGCCGCCTTTGGTCATTTCCTCGATGGCCTTGTCCTTGCTCCAGCCCTGCACGGCGATGCGATAAATTGCGCACATTGTCCCGGTGCGGTCGGCTCCATATTGACAGTGCACGAAGACCGGCGTGCAGTTGCTGTCGGTGACAATCCGCAGGAAGCGAACAACGTATCTGTCTTCTATGCTCAATGGCGTCATATTGATATGCTCATAAGCCAGCCCGGTGCCTTTAATCTCATCGCTGTCCGAGTGTATGGATCGCAGGTTGACGACGGTCTTGACGCCCAGCTTTTTCAACTGTTTCATGCCTTCTGCTGTCGGCTGGGCGCCGCGATACAGGTCGTCGGAGACCTTGTGTAAATTCAGCAGGCCGGGTAATTCGATGCGCTCGGCCCATTTGTTCTGAGCGTGTATGGTTTCCGCTTGACGCTGATTATTACGGAGACTTGAGCCGAATGGGAGCCCGTACTTGCCCACGAGGAATGCGCCCGCCAGGACAATAAGAATGGCCGGCAATATTGCAAGGTAACGCAGTCGTGCGGAATTTGCCTTATCTCGCTCTTTCGGCGTCATTCGTTTGCTCCTCGAAACGATATATCTATTTTACCGTGACCATAAGCACTTGCAACTCGTGCGGCTTGAGATGCAGGGGCTCTTCGGGCGCAAGAATTTGATGCCGGGAAGTCTGCGGATCGAGCAGGAAATGTCTGCCCTTGACGGATGTTTCCAACTCCACTTCAAGATTACTTTCTCCTTCGTTAAAAACGATGTAATAGTCCGCTCCATTTTTGAAAACGTGCCGTACCCGCAAATCGTGTTTTGCCGGCCGGACTCGGACATCCACCGGCACCAACCGGTCAATTCGCCGCAGCAGTTCCGAATCTTCCATCTCGTCGTTCCACCGTATCAGCCGGCCGGCTTTATCCAGCAGATCCAAAGCAGGCTTTGCCTTCTCAGGCGGTTCGGCCTCGATAATTAGCGCCCGGTAGTGCATTCCCGCAATTTGGATGCCTTTTTCGTTCACCTCTGCATCCTCCCAAAGATGTCGTGCCTCAAGGTAGTTGAAATCTCGTTGGCTTTGGAAGCATACCTTCGCCGCCCGCCAGGGCAGATGGTCGTTCAATCCTAATATTGCAAGCTCGCAGATGTGCTTTGAGTCCGTATTTAGCCAGCACAGCCGTCGAACCGAATCTGCAAAGGGCCGATACTCGTCCCACCAGGGGCTGTTTGGCCCAACGTCCGGCGGACGCTCGTCGATGCGGGGGCCTCGCACCGAATAATAAAACGCGTGCGGATAGAGCAGGTTGCATCCGCGAACGATAAGCCAGTTTGTCAGCCATTTCATCTCTTCGAACGTGAAATTGTGCCCGTACGCCCCGCAATATTCGTTCGAATTTCGTCGCCGGCCCAGATGAATCATCGCCGATGAAGCACACTTTGCCTGGGTGGACTGTGCCCCCTCGAGAGCGTTTGGCTTGCCCGGCTCGATATACCGCCAGACGATATCCTGTCCCGGTATTTGAAAATGCCGAAGTTGTCCGATGTCGTCCGGTGCTGCCGGATGTCCCGTCAGTGCGACGCCATGCTCCCGGCACCACTTCGAAATCTGACCATAGAATGTTTCCTCCAGCCTGTGCTGCAGCGCCCGCTCGTAGTCTCTTTTATATCGCTCCGCGTCCGGCTCATCACTATACCACAGCGCCGGCAGATAGGGACGAAAGTCGTACCCAAGGTGCGAACTTACATGTTCGAGTATATCCGTTGTCCCCGGCATCGCCCCTCGCTCGCCTCGCCTGGCGAGAAGCGATGGCTCATCGGTAAAGATTGCCTGTACTGTTTTGCCGAAATGCTCCTTGAATTCATCGTAGTACCGTTGGTACACCAGCCGGATAAAACACGCCACCGATTCGGGATTCAGTATGTCCCCACCCGGCGGGGTATTCTCCGGCACCTCTCTGTGGTTGTCTCGCCTCGGCGGGTCATCCTCGACGAAATGCAGGCCGCGAATGACCGAGTATCCTTCACGGATGGCCCTGTCAACGATTGCGATTCGATGCCCGTTCTTTTTCCGCCGGACTATAGCGATCAGGTTCTGATTCTCGTCCAGTTCCGGCTCGCCGTCCTGGCCGATCCGAATGCCGTATTGGCTGGTTCCCGGCTTTGCCTCATCCAGATCAATCTGGAACAGCCCCCGCGTTTTGAATGCGGCGTTTTCAGCCACAACCTGGCCGCTCGAAGAGCCGCTCGGGTACATGCCCTCGTCGTACAGCACGACCCACATGTCGCGTTTAGCCGCCTGCTCGATAGCGAATCTCATGAACTTAATCATCGGTTCGCTCATCCAGCCGATGTCTCGCGGCAGCCCGGCCCGCGGATGTATCACAAATCCGTACACCCCATGAGCCTTAAAATCATCCAACTGGCGTGATATCTCCTTCTCGCTCAGTGCATCGTTCCAGAACCAAAACGGTGCCAGGGAGAACTCCGGCGACGGCTCCAGCCATCCGGTGGGCAGCTCAACGCCACCGATTTTTCGTGCCGCCGAAGCACCGTACATTCGAAGGCTTCCGGGCCATGCTCCCCCTGCGATTCCTATACCTGCCAATCCGAGAAATCCTCGTCTATCTATTTTTCCAGCCACTGCTCTACTCCTTTTCGTAATAATAACATAACACAATTTGTCATTCCCGCGGAAGCGGGAATCCACTCTACTGCTACGTTCATGGATCCCTGCTTTCGCAGGGATGACAGTATGATTCGATCAGATTTAGTACATTATTATCGTTTTATATCGTTACTTCTGTTTTTTATCTGCCTTGTCTGAGTTCTCCGGGGATAATTTTTTGGCTGCGGATTTGGCCAGCAGTAATATCTGTTTGCAGATGCTTTTGCAGACGTGCAGCAGGGAAAAGCGGATTGGAATCAGCTCGGCCATTTTGAAGTCTGTGCATATGCTCTGCGAGAAATCATCGCCGGCGATTGTTATTATTGCCGGGTCCGAGCAGCCGAATCCTGTTTGTCTTGCCGTTTTGATAATCGGTACATCTTCCGGCTCGATATTAACCAGTTTGGCGCAAATGGTTTCGCAGGCGATGGGGTCGGTGCCACCGATAAGCCAGCCTAAAGGTCTGGCTCTGCCGCGAATCGGGCCGCGACCGTCCATCGCTGTGACCGCATCGATTATAGTAAGGGCCGGGTTGAGATATCTGTAAATGTCAATAAGCAACTCGCAGAATTCGTCCTGGTTGTGGCCCTTCGTAAAGTGCCAGAGGGCCTTTCGCTTGCCGCTGACGCAGCCGAACATGTTCTTTACGGCGAATGTCGCCACCAACTGCTGGTGCGATTTGAACTTGGGCAGATTGATAATCACGTCGGCGTCGAGCGCGACGGAACTTATGCCGACGCTGATGTTCTTTGCTCCAATCCGGCATTTTTTCGGCTTGTCGAGCTGCTTTACCGGCACGGATAATTGTTTCAGCGGCCCGTCCAGTTTTAATGCTTTTACGCAGGTAAATGTATTGCTCCAGGCCGGTGAATCGGCGACGAAAGGCCTGGCGCCGAAATCTTTCAGGAGCCTGGCCGTTTCGAGAATGACCGCCGGGTCGGTCTGCGCAGCGTGCCGGCGGGTCCTCGGGGCGATGAAATTCGGTTTGAGCAAGACGCTGTCACCAGGTTTGACAAACTTTTCCAGCCCGCCCAGCATATTGAAGTGTTTCTCTATCGCCTCGGCAATTGCCGGCCGGCTATAATCGCTGCATCGAGTCAGTGTCACTATCGGATTGGGCATACGCTGGTCAATAATTTATTCCGGTACAAACGAGCAAAAATATTCTGACGGCGGATTTATATTCGGGCGACTTGGTTTTGCTAAAGAACAGTCCACTCCGGGGATTGCTGAAAAACAGGCCGCTCAATGCTGTCTGGTCACTGACGTATTCTTTCGGGGCCAGGAACACAAAATCGCCCGGACTCATTTTCAATCCGAAGGCGGCACTGGTAAAAGGAAACTCGCGTAATTTTCCGCGCGCATCCAATTGTGGGATTGTGCTTTCGGTGGGCGGGGAAAATACCGGATAGGCGACGAGGTCGCATACTCCTCTTGAGCCGGGGATTTTCTCAGCTTTGATTCTCAGGCCGAAGATGCCGGGCCCCACGTTGGCCCCTTGCTTTGAGCCGTTCGTTGCTGTGTAATAGATGGATTGCGGGCGATCCAGGCCGGCGATGGCAATGGTTTGGGCCTGACCGTCTGCCAGCATTAGCGAGACATTGGCTATGTTCCGGCCTTCGGCGCCGAGCAGCCAGTCGTTGGTCTGTCTCCACAAATCGACCTGACCGAAGCGAACCATAAATGAGTTGGCGTTGAAGGCCTCGTAATCCTTTAGCTGTAGCGGTCTTATGAACAACTTCTTGCGAATTTTGTCCACCTCGCTGAGGTTGTCGGCGGGTATTTCAAAAATATGGACATTCAGCTTTGTCGTCTTTAACAATTCCACCTTCTGAGTTTTGCCGGCCTCGTAAGGGGCAAGATCGCCGATTTTGACTTGCTCCCATATAGGCCGCTCCGGTTTAGAATCGGCGCAGCCGGTAAGACAGAATACAGAATACAGAATACAGGAGACAGAAATCAGAATACAGAATACAGAATACAGAATAGAGGAGACAGAAGCCCGCTCCGGCCCGGCCAGACTGGAATCAGGCTCAACCGCAATTTGAATAGCACAAATCATGACATTAGACTAACAATAGTACAGTTATCTGTCAACAAATTCGGCCTGCTTAATCACTTTGAAACCGCGGATGGACACAGATTAACGCGGATAATAGATCAATACAAAACAAACGTCATCCTGATCACGTTCGGCTACGCCCAGGGTAAACTCCGTCGACGGCGGTGAGAATCCCCGCCAAATCATCGAGTTTGGTATGGCTGGATATAGGCCCCAATTGATCCGACAGGTCTGTGACGATCTCCTGCATTAACGCACTGTCGAAAACGGTGGCCGCTTCCGATAGGCTGCCCGGCGATACACGGGGGTATCCTAATTTGCGTTGCACCTTTTGAGTTTGCTGGTCTGCTGAACAGCCCGGTTTGATGTGCAGATCGAATTGAACATTTACAGAAGCAGCGGGGAGATGTATTGATCCAAGTGCAGCTTGTGGTTGCCGGCCCGGTCGCGTTGACAGTCGGCTTTGTGTAAGCTGTCCGGCGTCCCTGAAATAGCTTTGAAATATTTGAAGCCCTGGAGTTCGCTTTCTTTTATTTTATGCCTTTTTTTACTCATAAAAGGCATTTAAGCAGGTGTGTGTACGGCGCGCAAGTTTAAAATAGGTAATATTTAAAAAAAGTTTTGGGTAATTCTACCCCATAAATCACAACGCAATCCTTGTGCCGAACAGGATTGTGGCTGTCCCTAATTTACACTCATTCGTCTCCGAGTATCTGGCTTTCATAGTTTGTTAATTCTCTTTGACTACAGGTCAAAATTCCCTGCCGCTTCAGGCTGAAACAGCAACTTATCAACTCTGATGTTGCCATCCAGCTCATCGCCGACACGCCGCCCGAAGACAGACAATCCGATGGGTGTCACGATTGCTGCCCGCAATGGTTCGATAGACGTGGCAGACTTCGCGTCGCTGGGGAAAACTATTGTGACCACCATATCTTCGTGACTTCGAGAATCCTTCAACCGCACTCTCGAATTCATTGTGACCACATCATCCGAGATTTCTTGCGGGGCGACGACGTCGCTGTTCTCGAGCAAGTTCTCGAGTTGTTTCCATTGGCCCTGCAACTCCACTCCGGGCGGCTTGACGGTTGCCAGCAGGCGTCGTAGCCGCACAAAATCGAACTCCGTAATCTGAAGCCTGCTGCCATGAACCTTCGGCGCGCTCGCATAAGAAGGAGCGTATAGCCTGATCCTCCTGTCATTGCAGAAGCTTCGTATTCTGCCTTCGATCAGCCGCCACTGGTGCTCGGACAAACCGCCGGCAAATATCTTGCCCGGAGCCATGAAAAAGATTGTATGCAGGTCTTCCGTATGTAAAACGGGCAGGCATCTCAGCTTCTTTTTCCACCAGCAAAGATGGTAGTACCGCCCCTCATCGAGCGGATATTTACCGATAGCCTCGTTTACGATTCGATGCAATTTTTCCGAAGTCATGTCAAACATCCTTTCTCGTTCTGTCCAGACAATAAAAAAGGCCGGCATCCAGCGCCGGCCACAGTTCGCAAAGCAGTGGCTGGCGCGTCAGGGAATCGACGTGCCGAACAACAAACGGTAGAATGCGGAAAAACGAGCGTTCGCCAGCCTGCTCGTAACGCTTGGAATGTGGAATGGGCGGCCCCCCACGGATGGGTGGTTCTGGGTATCAACATTTCGCAGCCAATGTCTCATTTCAAGCCCGGGCCAATCCACTGCTCATTTTTGCCATTGCGCACGTCCAAGTGCCCGGCAATAGTAACCGTTCAGGGGTATTTTAACAGTACTGGGCAACGCACACAACATCGAATACCTAACATGTAATCTTTCAATTCACTTTATAACACACAGAAAACTTTGGAATTCAAGAAAATAATCTGCATTTTTCAAAACCAATTAGGGTTGCGTCCTACTTTATAACACTTTAATTCTATCACTTGCCGTGCTTATGATCAAGGATTTTGTGGATGAAGTTCGGAAACATCCCGGTATCGAGTATTAAGAATCAATGTTCAGTCAATTTTCTTGACTCGCTTGGCGGTTTCGTTTTTAATAACGCGGTTGTTCATGTAAAAAGAAGATTAGGATTTGAAAGGTATAAAGGAAGATGAAAGTCAGCAAACGAGCCCAGGATGTGCCGGCCTCGGCGACAATCGCTGTAACTGCACGGGCGCAGGAGTTAAAAGCCCAAGGTGTTGATGTCATCGGTTTCGGAGCCGGAGCGCCGGATTTCGATACGCCCGAATATGTCAAAGAAGCTGCTATTAAGTCGCTCAAGGCGGGCCAGACGAAATATACAGCCGGGCGCGGTATTGTCGAGTTGCGGGCTGCCATCGCCGAGAAGCTGCGAAAGGAAAATGGGCTGGACTACACCGCAGAGCAGATCATCGTCAACATCGGCGGCAAGCACTCGGTTTACGAAGCGATGCAGGCGGTGCTGGACCCGGGTGATGAGGTGATTCTGCCCACGCCGTACTGGGTGACGTATCCGGAGACGATCAAGCTTGCCGGCGCCAAGGCAAAGATTATCGAAACCGACAAGAGCACGGGTTACAAAATCACGCCGGAGCAGTTGGAAGCGGCGATTACGAAAAAAACCGCCATGCTGCTGATCAACTCGCCTAACAATCCTGGCGGCTTTACCTATACGCCGGATGAGCTCAAAGCCATCGCGAAGGTTCTCGAAGGGACAAATGTAATGGTTATTTCGGATGAGATTTATGAAAAGCTCATCTACGGCGATACGAAGTTCGTGAGCTTTGCTTCATTGAGCGAGGATGCTTTCAAAAGAACGCTGACTCTGAACGGTTTCAGCAAGACTTACTCCATGACCGGCTGGCGGCTCGGATATACGGCGGGGCCGCTGGAAGTCATCAAGGCGATGGGGCGTCTGCAGGACCACATGACCTCTAATGCTGTTACTTTCTGCCAGTATGCGGCGATTGCGGCCCTGGGCGAGCCCTCTGCGGCGGCTATCGAGCACATGAGGGCCGAATTCGAGCGTCGCGGCAAATATATGTCCGAGCGGCTAAACGGCATCGAAGGCGTGGAATGCCCCGAGGCAACCGGCGCTTTTTACTGTTTCCCTGATGTTTCCGCTCATTATGGCCGAAATATTAATGGTGCGAAGATTACCGGCAGTATGGATTTCGCCAAAGCCCTGCTGGAACAGGCCAATGTGGCCCTGGTTCCGGGTTTGCCGTTTGGCTGTGATAAAAATGTGCGTTTGAGTTTTGCCTGTTCGCTCGAGCAGATTACAAAAGGATTAGACAGACTTCAAGAATGGCTAAGTCAGTAAAGAGTAAGAAACGCAGCATCTCGACTCCGAGAGTGGAAGATTCGATAGTTTCTGAACAGGCAATACAAGCGGTCAGACACAGGGCGTTGTCCGGATGGCCCATTATCATCGGCTGGATGGCAATGCTGATTTTTACCGTTCATGCCTGCACGCACATGGTTGCCGCCGGCGACACGTGGGTTGCGATGGCCTGCGGGCGGCATTTTGTCAATCACGGCGTAGATACCGTCGAGCCGTTCAGCGCGAACTCGCACAAGGCCGGGCCTACGGAGCAAGAGATTCGAACCTGGCCCGGTTGGGCCAGGTGGATTGCGGGCAAAGTCGGCCTCAAGACGCTTAAGGCCGTGCATCCTACCGGCTGGATCAATCAAAACTGGCTGACGCACGAAATCTTCTACCTGCTGGTGCCCAAATCATCCTACGCGGACGGCATGAGTTTCTCATCGAATGCACTGGTCTACTGGAAGTTCGCCATTTACATATTGACCGTGATTTGTGTCTATTACACGGGCCGGCTGCTGGGGGCTAATCCCGCGCTTTGTGCCGTATTTTCCTGCTTTGCGATGTTCATCGGGCGTTCGTTTCTCGATGTCCGCCCGGCGGGTTTCTCAAATATGCTGGTAGCAGTCTTTCTACTCATACTGGTGCTGGCCACGTATCGAAACATACTTTATATATGGCTAATCGTCCCGTTGGCCGTTTTCTGGTGCAATGTCCACGGCGGATACATCTACGTCTTTATTATGCTGGTTCCGTTCGTGGGTCTTAACCTCCTAACGTGCATTTCCAAAAAAAGGTTTACCTCCATCGGGCGAAAAGGCATCTACCACACCATGGCCGCGGGTTTCGTCGCTTTTATAGCGACTATTGTGTTCAACCCGTTCCATTTGACGAACCTCACTCATACATTCGTCATTAGTTTCAGTAAACATGCCGAGCGGTGGCGTGACATTCACGAATGGAGATCCGCTTTCGACTGGTCCAACCGTGTCGGTACGGGTTTTCCGTTTTTAGTGCTGTATATTCTCGGCATCGGCTTATTGATCCTCTGGCTGTTTTCCCGCATTCTCAGGCCGAGATTACTGAAAGCGCCCAGGAATGAGCTTGAGGCCCAGAAAAAGTTGTACATAAAGTTGTCGACAATCTTTGGCTACGCGGCAACCGTGCTGGTCTGCTGGGTGACATTCGTCAGTTTTTCGCTTCTTGAGCTTGATTTCGTCAGCTTCTTCTGGTGTGCGGTCTTTGTTGCTATTATTTTGGTGAGTATTTACAAAAATGTTCATTTCATATATTTGGCGGTTCTATTGACCCTGCTGGCCTTATGGTCCGGCAATGGGGCCGCCGGTTATAACGGCAGATATTTCTATCCTTTCGTTATCCTTCCCGTCTATGTCGTGCTGCATATCCTTGCCTCGCTGTTTTCCAAACCGGCAAAATACAAGCCTGAGAATATTGCCTTCGTAACCCTTGCGGCCCTTGTTTCCCTGCTGCTGATGACGGTTATCTTCAATCCGTTCAAGTTTGAATCGCCGGTATGGAACGTGGGGCAATTCCTTGACCTGCGACGAATATGGCGCCCTGTGTACGAACGTAACGTCGGATTAAGCTATCTGCGATTATTCGACACGCTTTTTATTCTGAACATGGTTTCGATTATTTTCTGGATTGGATTTCCGTATTTGAGAGAAGTCCTCGGCAGGGCGCAAGACGAGTCAAATCAGAAGCTGGAAGGCGAGACTTATGAATTACCCCGGATTGATTTGGCGTTAATCACCATTGTGGCCCTTACCATTTATATGGCCATCAGTTCCCGAAGGTTCATACCGATAGCCGGGATAGCAGCGTGCCCCGTTGTGGCGATGTTTATCGACCAGATAATTCGCGGAGTTTCGGCGAGTCGAAACTTCTATGCTAAAAACCGACTTACTGTTTCTCCCATGCCGCGCTGGCTGCAATTATCATTTACCGTTGCCGGTGCTTTGGCAGTCCTGTTTTTCGGTACGTGGTGGGGGCTTAAGTTCAAGCTTGTTTATCTCGATCCGTGGCCTTCGGATCCGAAACTGAGTTCTGTTTTCATGCGAATGACCGCCTCGGACGCCAAGCCTTTCTACGCCCTGAAGTTCATCAAAGATAACAAGCTGGAAGGGAAAATGTTTAACTACTGGACGGAGGGCGGCTTCATCGCCTGGGGCCAGGAACCCGACCCGAAAACCGGCCGAACCCCTCTGCAGTTATTCATGGACGGCAGGGCACAAGCGGCATATAACCGCGACACCTTTGATATCTGGACGTATATTATGTCCGGCGGGCTCCCCGGTTCGACCGGATTTGAGATTATGCAGGCCGCCCAAATGAGAGCCAGAATGTCGGGAAAGAATATGGGACAGAATTTGACACAGGACGATTATGTCAAAATCGGGCAATCCTTTAGCGATGAGCTTGAAAAACGTAATGTCTGGGTCGTCTTAATGCCCTCTGCCGTATACAATGATCCCGACCAGGCAAATTCTTATCATACGATAAAAGGATTTGAACAGAATCCCAACTGGCCGATCGTGTTTTTCAATAACAGGCAAAAGTTGTATGTTGACATAAGAACTCCGCGGGGCAAGGAACTTTTCGAAGGCATATTTAAAGGAACAACCATCTATCCTGATGATTATCACAAAAACCTGATTCGCGCCCATAGCTGGTTTTATTATCGTCCCGGCATAGAGGAAAAAAAGAAGGCTCTTGATTTTGCTATAACGGCCTTTAAACTAAATCCGATGCCGACCACCATTCTTGAAATACTCCTTATGGCCACGAACTTTGCCGAACTAAACCCCACGGTCAATCAGTTTTGCTCGGATTATTTCAACGAGTTTATAGAAGAAAAAGATGTTTGGTCTAAGCAGGATGGTTACCGGCATAAAGTTGAAGCTGTGCGATTAGCGTGCTACCATCTGAAGAAACTCGCCCAGTCGCGGAGAAACACAGAACTTGTGAATTTTTATGCCGGTAAGGAGATTGAATATTTAGATGAATTAACGAGGATACATCAAAGCAAGAGGTGGTAATGGTTTCAATCAGCGTTTTTTTCCCCTGTTATAATGAGCAGGAAAATGTTGGCAGGACCGTTGAAAAGGCACTTGAGGTCATGCAAAAGCTCAACGCTGATTTTGAAGCAATTATAGTTGACGACGGCAGTTCTGACGGCACCGGGCGAATCGCCGACGAGATTGCAGGGCGGGACGGCAGGGTAAAAGTGGTGCATCATGAAGGTAATCTTGGTTACGGAGCTGCGCTGCAATCCGGTTTCAATGCGGCAACAAAAGAGCTGGTCTTTTACACCGATGGCGACGGCCAATTCGATATTAACGAAATGCCGCCGCTGCTTGCCCTTATGGAGCGATACGATATTGTCAGTTGCTACCGGCTGAATCGCCAGGACTCGTTAATCCGCAAAATCAACGGCTGGTGCTGGACCATGCTGGTCTGCCTGATGTTCGGTCTTAAAGTCCGTGACATCGACTGTGCTTTCAAATTATATAAAAGGGAGATTTTCAACAAAATCGAGTTGTCGAGTACCGGTGCTTTGATCGACGCCGAGATACTGGCGCGGGCCGCACGCAAGGGGTACCGTATAACACAAAAAGGTGTGCATCATTATCCTCGGACGTCCGGCGAACAGTCCGGCGCGAGTTTACGAGTGATTCTGCGTGCTTTCAAAGAGCTCTTTAAGCTGCAAAGGCGAATCCGGAGCGGCAATTGATAGCTACATCTAAATATGATATTCGGAATGCGATATACTCAGTATGAAAGAAGGAAAAGTAAATCTCTTTATCTATGGCTCACTGCGGGACAGAAGAATATTTCAATCAGTCAGCGGATTGAGTTTTGCCAGAAAAGCATCTAAAATCGACGATAAGACCCTTTTTGCCGAACCAGCTCTGCTGCCGCGTTACCGAAGGGTCAGCCCGGACAATGTCTATTACTATGCTATTGCGGCGCCGTCTTCGAGAATTGAAGGTTTTGTGATCCATGATATTCCCGCTGCGGCGATGGCTGGAATCGACAGGTATGAAGGCAAGCGTTACGAGAGAGATACCGTTCAAGTCAACACTGCAAACGGCTCCGTCGAGGCCCAGGCCTACCTGGTTACTCACGACTTGATGGAAGAACATTTCGGTGACAGGTTCCACGTCAACCTGATACACGAGTTGTGGCTGCGAAAACGCATCGAGAAATTCATCAAAAGACGTACCCGTCCCGGCGAACGAACTGTAGACGCCGATTCGGAACGCCGGGCCGACCGAGAGCTGCTCGCAACCACTGAACGTGACCTGGTCATGAGCCATTATCATACGGATGCCGTAAGTGATTATTATCTTGAACATGAGCTGGACCGTCCCCGGCCAAGCATAAAACACCTTTATGACGATCAAAAGGCAAAGCAGTTTATTGCAAATTACCTGGCTTTGGCAGTGAGGCAGGTTCTGCTCAATCAGCTCGAAGAACAAATCCAGTCCGAATACCGCTTCGAGCTTGAGCGTATTCGTACCTCGGAAAGATATTTTAACCGGTCGGTGAGTTTGCTGGCGGCTCTGCAAATTATAAATTCAAACCGTAGCGATGTTAATTTGATAGTCGACGAGTGCCTCCAGACAATGCCCTATGATAGAAACGATCTTATTGACTATGTTAAATACGGCGTACGTGCTTCGAAAAGTATGTTTGATCCTCGTGTGGCTCAGGCAAAACTGACTCGAATTCGTTCGAATCTTCAGCCCGGACTGATTCCACTTGGAATTGAGATCGAATTGAGCAATGTCGGACCAGCGGCCGTCGAGCCGCAAAGAAGTATCAAAAAAGCGTTTGACCCTGTATATGACGGATTCAAATATTTCTATGATTTTCGCATGGATGTTTTGGGCTGGAAACTCGGTGGATATATAGACGACCATTCCGGCTCAACTGACCAGGCCCGGCGGAGGGGCTTTTTGGAACTTGCGCCTGGAAGACTGAATATCGCAGGGGAACTGTCTCGTCCGGCAACAGCCGATCCCTGGCTGCTTAATCAGTTGATAAATGAGATTGTCAATTTCTATGATGTTCGTCCACATAGTTTGCATCTGTCTCTCCAACTTCGGAAAAGCCAGCGTGACACCCAGAAGATTCTGCCGCTCGGTTTTGTCAAGTGTCTGCTGGCGCTCGGCGGCGGTCCGGAGCGAAAGAGTACCGGCAGGCTGTGGGTTTCGAGGATGGGACGTGACGAGATTAAGCAATACGAGTACGGTGAAGAACTTGTCTTTGCCAGAACCAGTAAGCGAAGGTGGTACCTGGGCGGTGATGATATAGCTAACAAACTCCCGGCACAGGCAACTACGCACGTACAGCAGTACAAATTTATACGTCTGGAAAAAAGAGCTAATTATGAGCCGCTAATCATGTGCCTGAAGGGCTTGCAGCTATCGTACAATCCCGCCGATTATTTGACTGCCGAACAATTAAAGAATAATTCGAGATTACAAAGGCAATATGAAGAGTTGAAGAAATGGGCAGCCGAACCGACGGAAATAAGCCACCAGATGATCAGCAGGTTTGTAAGAACTGTGCAGGATGGCTTGATGAAGGAAGGGCACCATCGGCCCGCCCATACGCTGCACTACATCGACTGGGTCCTCAGCGCGCTCGATGTTCAACTGCGAATGTTCAATAAGCAGCTCAGGGAATTCTCATGACACCGAACACATCGGTAGCGTTACGTTTCGCGCATTTCCTTGAGTTTTTCTTTGATGAATTCGGCGGTATGACAGGCTGCCTCTTTACTGAAAGCAAGGCACTTGTGCATACCGGCATTAAAAGATTTCACGAACTCCTGTGAATCAAACGCCGAAGCCGACGAGATGTTGTTAAAAGATTTTTCGGTGCTACCCTCGGGTGCGGGTGCCAACATATAGATTGCAGTTGCAAAGCCGGCAAAATAGACGATCAGCAGGAAAATGAATTTGGTTCTCCAGCCTTTCACAAAGATTCTCCCTTCCTAAAGAAACCATTTCGTCGGCCGGTCCCCCCCATCTGGCCTTTTGTGTTAGTCTCTATTAAATTAATAGTATGAAAAACAACGGATGCCAAACGGAAAATGCTAAAAGTGTGCTTTTTATCCAGCTAAAAGCTGTTTTAAGGTCGTACAGACGATGGCGATCTGGTCTTTCGTCAAATGATTATGGAACGGCAGGGCGATTGCCCTTCCGCTCGCGGACTCGGCAATGGGAAAATCGCCCGGCTTATGGCCAAATTTTTCGGCAATAAACGGCATCAGATGCACGGGAGCAAAGTAATTGCTGACCTGAATATTCCGGCTTTGCATCTGCTGTAAAATCCGGTCTCGCTGCTCCATTGTGAAACTTTCTGCGAGCCGGACAACGAAGACAAACCAACTCATATCGCAATCGGCCGGCTCGGCGGGTACAATCAGCCGATCCTCATCGGCCAGCATTTGACGGTACCATTCTGCGACCTGTCTGCGTTTTGCCTTGATTTCGTCGATTCTCGATAGCTGCACAATTCCAAGCGCACAATTTATGTCGCTGAGACGATAGTTATAGCCCAGCCTCTCATGGGCCAGCCAGTCGGTGCCTTTGCCCCTTCCCTGGTTGCGAAGCGATACGCACATGTCCGCCAAAGCATCATCATCGGTCAAAATCATGCCGCCTTCACCGGTGGTGATTTGCTTGTTTGGATAAAAGCCGAAAACGCTCATCGTGCCGAACGTCCCAACCTTTTTTCCATTCAACGCCGAACCGAGCGCCTCGCAGCTATCTTCGATCACCGGAAGATTGTGTTTTTGGGCGATTTCACAAACGCTGTCGAAGCCAGCGGGATTTCCGAAGACTTCGACTGGCAAAATCGCTTTTGTCTTTTCGGTAATGCCGGCTTCAATTTTAGCCGGATCGATATTCAAGCTGACCGGGTCGATATCGACAAAGACCGGCCTGGCACCGGTCATCATAATCGACGTTGCCGAAGCTGCGAAAGTAAAAGGCGTGGTAATGACCTCGTCGCCCGGCGTAATCCCCAGCGCCAACATACATAAAAACAAGCCGCTCGTTCCGCTATTGACAGCCACTGCCCGTTTCATGCCGACGTATCCGGAGAATGCCTGCTCGAATTCCGCGAGTTTGGGACCGAGCGACAGATTGGGGCTGCGAAGCACTGCACAAACAGCCTCGATTTCTCTGTCTGTGATATCCGGCCGGGACAAATGTATGCACATAACCAAATCACCTAATCACATAAGCGGACAAGAACAATTGATGAGATTGTACCGCCTGTGAGGCATAAATCAAAGCATTTTCGATACTTAATACGCCAGCGAAAATAAGGCATTTTTTGCTCTATCGGATTAGCCCTTTCGGCATATATCAGGAATACTTATGGGACGTCTTATCGAAAAGACCGCCGTTTATTTGCTGCTAACATAAGAATTGTGATTGTATATTAAACAGCCCTCGATTTAAAACCGAAGATAAGTGCGATTTGATACTTTGTGGTGGGAATCGAGACATGGCGAAAGGCAAAAATGTACTAACAACAGGCGATGTGGCCAAGATTTGCCACGTTGCTCCTCGAACAGTTTCGAAGTGGTTCGACAACGGCCAGTTGAGGGGCTATCGCATACCCGGCAGCAAAGACCGGCGAATCCCGGTCACCGAGTTGGTCCGCTTTATGAAAATACATAATATGCCGACGTCGGAACTTGCGGTTGGCAAAATCAGGGTCCTGCTCGCAGACAGCAATGTCAAAACGGCTTCGACTCTGGCCGATATTCTGCGGAGCAAGGCCGACTACGATGTGCAAATTGTCCATAGCAATTTTGAAACAGGCTCGGTCATCCAGAAATTCTCGCCGCATGTCCTGCTGATCAGTCTGCTGGCTGAAGGCATCGATGCGACGGCCGTCTGCAAAGGTATTTGTGAGAATGACGACTTGCGGACGATCAAGATAATCGCCCTTGTGAGTAATTTGAGCGATTCGGAATCGACGGCTCTGCTGCAGAAGGGCTTCGATGGCTATGTCCCTTATTCTGCCGATGCTGTCGAGGTCATCAAAAGGATCGAAGAGGCTATAGCGATTATCTATTAGTTACTGATAAATCTTGTCGCTTTGTTTCACGTTAGAGAAGAAGTAGGGGGGCTTTTTCACAGTAATCCTCGAGCGTCCAATCGCCGCTTGTGTCTTCCTGTCATAAATCCACATTTTCGGAAATCACGATTGATTTTTAGCAATTTCACCAAAGGATTGGCTAAAAAGAAGCGGTAAATAGCGTTTTGTTCACCTGTCACGGGTTTGTATTATTTCGTTCTTCTTTCCAGCATCCGGGTCAGTAGTTCCACCATCTGCTCGGAATCTACTTGTTTTTCATGCCCATCTACGAATGTGAGTTGATAATTGCCGTCGGGCAGCTTGCGCTGCATCAGCACGGAATTAGCATCCTTAACGTCAATGGAATTGCCGTACCATATTACATTTTCACCCCGTTCAAGCAAACGCTCGTATCTCGATTTGGAGGTCGAAACCTGGTCTTCGCCGGAACCTCCCCAGTATTTAATAAGCAGCATACTGTCCTTAATTATTCCGCCTCCGGTTAAATCCCGGCCGCCAAACAAATTCAGCAGTAAAATCATGGTAATGATAATCGCTGCCGCCGCGACTGATTTACTCAATCTCAAATCTATGATAATATTGACCGTATTCCAGCCGATTTTGTGCCGGGACAGCCTGTGCGGGATTCGCTGTTTGATCTCCTCGCCAAGGCCGGGGCGAACCGGTTCTGTGAATTGCTGGCCCAGTTCATTCAGGAGTTTTTTTATTTGCTCTTCTTTCATTGCAGCACTCTTTTCTCCGGGTTCCCGGCTGTAACAGGTTGTGATCGGAACCTGTTCAAATAATTTCCTTTCTCAAAGTTTTTAATGCTCTATTCAGCCTGCTTTTGAAAGTTCCTTGATTTAAACCGACCGCCTCTGCGGCCTCGGCAATCGTCAACTGCTGCATATAATGTAAAGTAATCGTTTCTCTCAGTTTGATCGGTAACCGTTCCACGGCATCTTTCAAATGTTCCAACTGCTCGTTATGCTCCATTTTCTCAGGCTCACCCTTGTCGCTTTGCGGCATTTCAAGGCCTTCAATGCCGATGACCTCCTTGTGCTTGTGTTTGCGCCAATGCAGCTTTGAAACATTACTTGCAATGCGATAAAGCCAGCCATTTAATGCTTTACCGTCTTTTAATTGGCCTATATGGTGCCAGGCATTGAAAAAACTCTCCTGTGTCAGGTCTTCGCTGGCCTGGCGATCATGGCCGAGTCTCCTCATAAATAAATAAATCTGTTCATGATATGTATCCACAAGCTCGGCAGCCGCCGCCCGGTCCCCGGCTCTTAAACGAGAAGCAAGCGAATCCCGTTTCTGTCTATGATGCTCCTTATCTCTATCGAGATTCCGCTGCGTATTTTTAAGATACGCCAAATCAGCTTTCTGTTCTGCTAATTTTGCCTTTTTTTCCATATATTCTCAGTATCCGAATCAGGCCGTAGACAGTGTACCTTTAATCCGTTTGGCCTGCAATATGAATCCGTTCGTAAATGTAGTGCAGCATGATTTAAGATGATCTGGAGGCTTGCTCAGGATTTGTTTGGCCTCATTGTGATTCCGAATAGAGTATCAGAAATCTGACGTCCGAATAAAAACCCTTGTTGGGATGATAAAAAAATGGTTGATATACCTTTTCTGTTGTGAAATAATACATCGGCATATGAAAACTCGGATGAAGAAACTACTGATTATAATCGGATTTGCTCTTTGCCTGGGCGGCTTAGCAAGGGCTGATTTGGCTGGCCAAATCGATGGTATCATCAGCGAATCATTACAGAAACGAGTCCAGTTTTCCATTCATATCTTAGAGGCTGATTCCGGCAGAACAATCTATGATCATGACGCAAAAGAGCTGATGATACCGGCTTCGAATATGAAAATCATTACTAGTGCAGCAGCTCTGCATTATCTGGGGCCTGATTACGTTTATAAGACTAAGGTCGTGCTTTCCGGTAACTCACTTGTCGTCATCGGAAGCGGCGATCCGCTGCTGGGCGACGAGAAAACCGACATTAAGTACGGCCGGGAGCCGGGCTGGATATTCAAGGACATAGCAAACGCGCTGAAGTCCAGGGGTATAGGGACAATCGAAGGGATTATAGTTGACAGCAGCGTTTTCGATAACGAGCCCGTTCATCCGAGCTGGCCGGCGGATGATTTGAATCGCTGGTACGCCTGCGAAGTAAGCGGCCTGAACTTTAACGACAATTGCATAAGGATAAGTGCAAAGAATATCGGCGGCAAAGTCGCCGTCTTCGTCGATCCGCAAACCTCTTTCGTATCTCTGATCAATAAGGTCGTGCCAATATCGAAGGGCAGCGGCGCCGTCGGAACGTATCGCAATCGGCACCCTAACAGGCTGACCGTTTTCGGCAAGTGCAAAGATGAGGTTGGGCCGTTTGACGTGGCAATCGAAAGGCCTGCGGCATATTTTGGATTTCTGCTATACGAGAACCTTGCTGAGGCGGATATCAATGCGAAGGGAAACCTTGTCGAAAAAACGCTGGAAGAGGGCAGCAATTTCATCCCGCTAATCGAATTCAGTACGCCGCTCACTGATTGTCTGGCTCGCTGTAATACGAACAGCTTCGGATTGGCCGCCGAGGCGATGCTTAAAACCATCGCCGCGATGAGTAATCCGGATAAGAAAAACGGCAGTTGGGAAAGAGGACGGGAGCAGATTTCTCAATATCTTTTGGGGCTTGGTATTGATAAGAGCCAGTTCTATATAGACGATGGAAGCGGTCTGAGCCGGCAAAACGAGCTTACCGCGTATGCGATAACAACCGTCTTATCGGACATTTACAAAAGCAGGAATTGGCAGTTATACAAGGACTCGCTTGCGGTAGGGGGGACAGAGGGGACGATTGAAAGATATTTCAAAGAGGAAAAGTACAAGGGTAAAATCTTCGGCAAGACCGGGTATATCAACAGCGTCAAGTCGTTCTCGGGCCTGTGTGTCACGGACGAGGGCGATTACATATTCTCGGTCCTCTCGAACAACACGAACGGCCAAACCCGTACTGTCATCAACAACATCGCGCAGGAAATCATAGATTATTTCGAAAGCGAAGAAGATTAGCTAAAGAAGACTGACGAATACCTGGGCAAAGCGGTGAGAAGGCTAAGGCCTGAAGTAAACGATCGGGCCGTTTTCGTATTCTTTTATTTTCCAGTCTGTTCCGACAGCGTCTCTAAGGGGAACTTCAAGGGACTTCATTTTGCCTTGCTCTATTCCGAGTACAACAGCCGATGGGGGTTTTTTTTCGATAAGCTTACCGAGTGTTTTCTGGCCGACAGTGTTCGTTGTTTCGAGTTCTTCGGGCGTCAGAGCATCGGCGGCTCTATATATGACCGAGCCACACGAAATCTGTGGGTAAATCTCACAGCCGCCTTCGAGTGCGTAAAGAGGGGCCAGGGTCAGCACAAGTTTGTTCTCCTTCGTTCTCTCGGCGATATCCTGCGATATCCTGTGCACTTCGAGCGGCACCCAGCTTTCGGGAACGAGGACAATCGGAATCCTCTGCAGAACATAAGGGCAATTGAAAACCGCCACCATTCCGCAGACGCCCATGATAGCCGCAGCTATCTTGAATTGTCCGCTGATACCTGCTTTACTTGCATGCCTTCGCAAATGTAATAAAGGAAAGGCAAGACTGATTACCAAAAAAGGAACCGGAACGGCAAGGTACTGTCTCCATAGCGTCGGCGGAATCAGGGCGATTATGAAAAATATCGCCGGCAGCAGGGCGGCAAGCAGCAGGTTTATGCCGCCGGCAATCTTCAATTTATGGCGAAGAAAAATCACGCTCACGCAAAGGTAATTCGTCAGGGCCAAAAGGACAAAATAGCCCGGCATTGTCAGGCACGTGAACGTCAGGGCAAATTTATTATGAACCATCCCGATTTCTCGCAGCCACTGGCCGTAAAGCATCGGTATTGTGACCAGGTTCAAATAAAATGCCCGCGGGGCCTGGGCTATCACCCAGACAGGCCAAATCGAAACAACCGCCCCGGCCAGCAGAAACGGCAGGGCGTTTTTGAATCTCTTTTTGATCGATCCGGCAGGGATACCAAGCAACAGCACAAAAAACAGCAACTCCACTATAACCGTGGTTACACGCATGCAGGTAGCGAATGTGAGCAGGGCACCGATGGCGGCGATCCGCCAATATTTTGATTTTTGCTGAAAATCGGTGGATATGAACAACCAGAAAGACAGCATAACGCAGAAAATCACGACATCGTGGTTCCATGCGTAGCCGTTGGCATAATCGACGAGCGGATTGAATACGTACAGCACGGCCGCACACAGGCCCAAAATCATGCCGGAAGTTGTAAAAGACCTGAAAATGTGCCGGTATATGCCGACGATGCCCAGCATCACGAGAATATCACAAACACACGAGAGCAGTCTGACTGTTAGCAAGTAGTGAGTTGTGCCGAATAATTTGAACAGCGTTGTGCACAGCAACGGATGGTAGGGCATTTGAGCGGCGTATGAAAAATCTCTGTAGATCATCTTGCCCTGGGCCAGGAGAACGGCCCCCGTGCAGTACATCTGCTCATCCCGGCCAACAGGCTTGCTCATCGTATTTGCTACGATGGCGAGCGACAAAATAAATAGTATTAGAACGACTATAATATTAATGATTTTCGGCGACATATTGTTATTCAATTTAGATTTACGCTTTGGGGCCATATTACCATTCCGCAAGTTCGCCGAGAAGTTCCTCGACCAGGTCTTTCATCGTTACGATGCCGATAGGCTTTTCGCGTCCGAAGCGCCCGGCTCTTACTACCAGAACAATCTTGTAATTTTCCTTCTGCATGATGTTCATGGCATCTATAACAGTCATGTCGGCGTCGAGTTTTCGGATAGGCTTGACGAAACCGCGCAGGTCGGCGAACTTTTCCAACGAGCTTAACGCTTCGTATATCTCGATAAAGCCGATGATGTCTCCAGCCCGGCCCTCGGTGACCGGCAGCCGGGTAAAGGCACACTTATTCAATTTATTCAATAACGCGGAATCATCGGAATTGACGTCGACGGTCTCGACATTGTGGATTTGAATCATAACCGAGCTTAAATGAACGTGTGATATGCCTACCAGGCGATTGACAATCTCGCTTTGCACGGGACTGAGGAAGCCCTCTTCGTGAGTGTCTTGTAGAATCGCCTGAACTTTATGTCTTTGTGCCGACGCGATGAACGTTCTGGAAGTTGTTGTAAGTCCTACCAGCCGGGCAAAAGAGCTCGAAATGAATTTGAGCACAGGTAATATGCCGCTGAAGTTTAGAGGTTTGTAAATGGCGTAAAGGAGGGGAGAAAAATACGGCGTCAGCACGTCCGCACGATAGAGAAATATGTTCTTTGGGATAAGCTCAGAGAAGATGAAAAGTATTGGAACCATTAGCAAAGTAGCGAGCAGCTCGGCTCGATGTTCGTATTCGGCGCCGAACCGCGTCAGAAAAGAACTGGTGACGATGCTCGTGGCCAAGTAGTTGACTAGATTGTTGCCTATCAGCAGCGACAACAGCAGGCCGGAGCTGTCGCGCAAACAACGGCCGAGGATTACAAAAGGTAATTGTTTCTTTTCGATGCCCAGTCGCAGTCGAAGCCGACTGAGCTGATACAGGCCGGTCTCGGAACCGGAGAACAAACCTCCCAGTATAATGCAGCATGCAACAGCCAAAACTAAAATAGTGTTGTTAAACATTGTTTTGGAACGGTTCAAGAGTTAATACGAGCGTTTCGATTCGGTGGTGTTTTACTTTTTCCACGGTAAATTTAAGATTTTTCAGATACGCCGAGTCTCCCGGTTTGGGTACCCTGCCGAGCAGGGCGGTGACCAGTCCGCCGAACGTTACCATGCGGGTCTGTGCCGGATCAATCCCTAAAACTTCGGCCCAGTCGTGAAGAGCGACGTTGCCCGACAGCCGATATTCGAAAGGTCCTGTCTGTTCGACCGGTTCGGTCTGGCTTGTCGGTTCGATCTGGCCGAGCAGCTCTTCGGCGATATCTTCGAGCCGTACCGAACCGGCGATACCGCCGTATTCGTCGACCACGATTGCCATGTCGGTTTTGCTCCTGCGGAAAAATTCCAGCAGCGATTCGACCGTCTTTTGTTCCGGCACAAAATTGACATTCTGGACAATTTTGTCCAGCGTAACTTCGCCCCGGAGCAGTATCTGCCGGAGGTGAACTATGCCGATGATGTTATCGATTGAGCCGACATAAACAGGCAGCCTTATCAGGTGATTTTTTTTCATTATTTCTCGGGCTGCTGCGCTCGATTCAGTCACATCACAGGCAAGCATATCCACTCGCGGCCTCATCACGTGCCGGACCTTCAGAAAGCCAAGTTCGATCACTTCGGTAAAGAGCCTGTTTTCATCGGCGGTAATCAATCCCTGTTTCCGGGTGGTATCGATCAAGGATTTGAATTCACCCATGGTTATTGCCTTCGGGTGCCTGACCGGCCCCAGAAGCAGCCTTAAGGTGGGTTCTAAAATGGTAACTTTGAAAACCATTTCGACAGGCCCTAATATCTGGAGGCAGAGATAGGCCGGCAGGGCGGCGGCAACGCAGAAAGTTTTCGAGTTGGCGTAAGCCAGGGATTTAGGCAGGATTTCGCCGAAGAGCAGCACCCCGACAAAGCTCAGCAGGGCGGCAGACGCGGCAACCAGACCGCCGGAGTCTTTAAGCCGGATTATCAGGACGCTGGAGACGGCGTAAAAAAGAACGTTGACCGTCATATTGCCGAGCAAAAAGCAATTGAGCAGCCTCCGGCGTTTGCCCAGGAGGCTTGCGACCAGTTTTTGAAGTTTGTGGTCTGATTTATCCAGTTGGCGTATCTGCCTGGGGGATAGATTGATAAATGCGGTCTCAGATCCTGAAAAAAACGCGGAACCGGCAAGCAGTATCAGCATCAAAATAATTTTAGGCACCAGGGCCGCCATCAGCAATTATCCGACTGTGGTTTTAGGTAAAGCTATCTTAAACGTGCTACCATGACCAGCTTTGGATTCTACCGAAATACAGCCTTCATGTCTATCGATAATCATTTTGCAAAATGCCAGCCCGATGCCCGCTCCGGAATGTGGCGTGGCCATCTTGGCCATGTGTTGGGATTCATAAGCGCTATCTTCCGTGATCGAGGTCCATTTCACGGGCTGGAAGTCCGTGCTACGGTGGTCCATTTTGTCCTTATCCGTTTTAGTGGTAAAGAATGTCTCAAAGATATTTGCCAGATCGGCCGGGTCAATCCCTGCGCCCGTGTCGGCCACTTCGATTACAACGGTATCGACCGTTTCAGCGGCCCTGATGGTCAAAACGCCGCCGCGAGACAGCATCGCGTCGCGGGCGTTGAGAATCAGGTTCATCAAAACCTGCTGTATCTGCACGGGTATTACGTATATTGTCATATCATCGGGAATCTGCATATCCACGGTAATCCCGTCCTTGGCAAAATCCCGGCAAAGACAGGTGAAAATCTCTTCGATCATATCGAGCAGCCGGGCGTTTTGCATTTCCTGCGTTTCGCCGCTTATCAGGGCAAGCATACTTTCCATGATTTTCGCGGCTCGCCCGCAGCTTTTGGCTACCTTTTGAAGAGCTTTTTCCGTAAGCGCTCTGTCGTCCGGGTTGTCCAATGCGAACGTAGCATAGCTTTTCAAAGGAGTCAGCAGGTTATTCATCTCGTGGGCTATCATATGGCTGACAGTGCCTATATTGGCCAGATGCTGAAGCCCGACGAGCTGAGATTTTAAGGACTCATTTTGAAGTTTCTGGACTTCTACACTTTTGTGCAGCGACAGGCGTTTTTCCGTAATACTTGCCAATTTTCTGCTCCTACGATAAAATTAGATACATCTTGAGGTATATCGACCTATAATGCGTTTTTTCTTGAACCTTGAACTATATAAAATGACAAGGGTGCAATGAACGAGCAGAGTATTTTAGACGAGCTTTTGGCGCTTTTGGAGGCAAACGGCGTGACAATCCGCAACGAGCCTCTTGGCGGCAGCGGCGGGGGACTTTGCATAATCAAGGGCGAGCGCATTTTTTTTGCCGATACACAGGCTTCGTCTATCGTTTCTGCGGCAATGTGTGCCGAGGCGGTCTCGAAAGTGGTGGATGTCGAGCAAATATTTATAAAACCGCTAATCCGCCAGTTTATCGAAAATAACAGCAACCATGTAACTTGAAAGGTAATGAAATGATAAAAAGCAAATGGCCGGCAATACTGGTAATCTGTCTTGTGACAGTACTATGCCACTTAGACGGCACGGCGGTATTGAATTCGGCGCCGGCAAGCGAGACATTCGTCAACTCGGTCGGCATGAAATTTGTTCGCATTCAGCCGGGATCGTTCCTGATGGGACAGGATAAAGGCGGTGACTGGGACGAGCGGCCCGTCCACAGTGTGCGCATTACACAATCTTTCGGCATCTCCGCGACTGAGGTCACCAACGCCCAGTACGAGCAATTCGATCCCGAACACCGTGCGCTTCGCGGCAAACTCGGTTTTTCCGAACGAGACAATGAGGCGGTGGTTTTTGTAAGCTGGCACGAGGCGGCGGAATTCTGCAAATGGCTCTCAGAAAAGGAAGGCAAGCCCTACCGGCTGCCGACCGAAGCCGAGTGGGAATATGCCTGCCGGGCCGGCACGGAGACAGCCTACCATACCGACGAGACCCTGCCGGGAGAGTTTCACAAGAACGCCCGTATAAGTTGGTTTCCCGATCCCGCGCGTCAAAACAAGAGTGTTAAACCGCTGCTGTTGACTGTCGCGAAGACCGATGCGAATCCGTGGGGTCTTTTCGACATGCACGGCAACGTTGAAGAATGGTGCTATGACTGGTACGGCCCGTACGAACAAGGCGATCAGGCGAATCCGGTAGGGCGGGCAGGCGGTGATTTTAAGGTCACGCGGGGCGGCAGTCACAGCACGCAGGTTTCTTTTCTGCGCTCGGCGAACCGGCTTGGAACGCTGCCGGACGACAAAAGCTGGCTGATAGGCTTTCGCGTAGTCGCCGGCGAGATGCCAAAAACCGAGCCGCTTGCGAGTCCTGAGCCGGCATTGTACGCACGCAACGTGAAACAGGAGAATCGGCCCGACTGGGCGAGCGGTCCCGATCCGAATAAGCCCTACTTCAAAGGGCCGGTCGAATATGTCAAAATCCCGCCGGACTCCGACGGCCCGATGTACTCCGAGCATAATCACGACCCGGCACTGGTTGATTGCCCCAACGGCGACCTGCTGGCGATTTGGTATTCATGCCGGGACGAACCCGGGCGTGAATTAACCATCCTGGCGAGCCGCCTGCGATACGGTGCCGAGCAGTGGCAGCCGGCCTCGGTCTTCTGGAATGCGCCCGACCGCAACGACCACGCTCCGGCGCTCTGGTTCGACGGCAATGATACTATCTATCACTTTAACGGTCTATCCGCGGCGGCCACATGGGGAAATCTCGCTACTGTGATGCGACTTTCGACCGATAACGGCGCCACGTGGTCGAAGGCTCGATTAATCAATCCCGAGCACGGCCTGCGTCATATGCCCGTCGAATCGGTATTTCGAACGCGCGAGGGCTACCTTGTCCTGCCTTGCGATGCGGTAACTGGTGGCAACGGCGGCACAGCCGTGCACGTCAGCCGCGATGGCGGTCAGACATGGACAGATGCCGGAGCCGGCAAACCGGCGCCGAAGTTTGCTGCCGGTGAGACCGGCGCGTGGGTAGCGGGAATTCACGCCGGCGTCACGCAGCTCCGGGACGGCAGCCTGATGGCATTTGGACGCGGCAACAGCATTAACGGAAAGATGCCGATGAGCATCTCTAAAGACATGGGCATAAACTGGACATACTCGGCCAGCGAGTTCCCGCCGCTCGGCAGCGGGCAAAGACTCATCCTCAGGCGCCTGCCGGAAGGGCCCATCCTGCTAATTAGTTTCACAAACCGCAATACAGGGATGAAGCTAAAAGATTCCTCCGGCAAAGAACACCGGGTCTTCGGCATGTTTGCAGCGCTGTCATTCGATGAAGGTAAAACCTGGCCGGTAAAAAGACTGCTCACCGACGGCGGCCCCGCAAGAGACCTCGACGGGGGCGGCAACACGGGCAGGTTCACCATGGACCCGACCCATGCCGAACCGAGAGGATACCTGGCGGCGACCCAGACTCCCGACGGGCTCATTCACCTGATCAGCAGCAAACAACACTACGTCTTCAATCTCGCCTGGATCCAGCAGGGCACTGAAACAATAAATAAGGAGTAGCGAAAATATGGCAGTGAAAAAAGTGGCTATTTTAGTCGACGAAATGTACCAGGTTCTCGAAGTCTGG
>Ga0268285_1000306_pt1 | contig 29930 bp, 32 predicted proteins | sample saktaG_2_FD_190144 | JGI IMG/M metagenome (GOLD analysis project Ga0268285, IMG submission 190144) | Saline water microbial communities from Sakinaw Lake, British Columbia, Canada - sak_2013_06_06_120m | ecosystem: Environmental > Aquatic > Non-marine Saline and Alkaline > Saline ... | reverse complement strand
CTCAAAAATTGTTGCATATACTGATGAAGCATGAAGGAACCTCCGCCTGAAATATTGCCTCATGCTCCATTATCAACTATTTAATTTTACAATGCAAACTGCGCTAACTGCGGGGTTTGAGGGTTATAAGGTGGTTATGCAGGGGATTTGTGAAATATTTTCAAAGGATGCTCTTTTCGCTTTCGGAAACAATTCTGTCTATCTCCATCTGGAGTTCTTCGGGAAGTCCTTCCATCTTAACGTTGAGAAAGCCCCTTACAATAAGGGCGGTTGCCTCCTCTTCGCTCAGACCCCGGGCCATAAGATATTCTATCTGATCCTGGGATATCTTCCCCACCGCCGCTTCATGAGACATCTCCACACCGGCAACCCTTGCGTCAAGTTCGGGAATGGCACGAATCGACCCCTCTTCCGAAAGCATCAATCCATTGCACTCAAGGTGGGCCTTCACGCCCGGTTTGTACCCTATCAGTTGTCCCCGCGCTATGATGTCTCCTCCGGTAGAAATGGCTCTTGAAATGATCTCGGCCTTGGTACCGGCTGCTTCTAAAGAAACTTTTCCCCCTACATCCAGCTCCGATCCTTTTGCCGCAACCAGGATACTGTTTATCCGCGCTACAGCGCCCTCCCCCAAAAGCCTGACAACGGGATACATTTGAACAGATTTAACCGGGTTCATTGAGACGTAGTTTGACATGAATGTTGCTTCTTCTTCCACCATAACTACCGTCCTCGGTCTGACCTCAATTTCTTCCCCCCAGTTATGTATCATGGTAGAAGTAACTGTTGCCCCCTTTTTTATATAAAACTCCGTAACTCCAATATGCAGACCTCTAACCAGACGGGGTGCTGTTGCACATCCCGTGATAAGATGAAGCTCCGATCCCTCTTCCGCAATAATCACGTTATGAACATTCTGGGCAACCCCCTCCCCGTCTATGTAAAGACAGGCCTGCACAGGGAAAGTCGCCTTAACTCCAGGTTTTATCCTGACAAAATAGCCATTGTTAAAATTTAGCTCCGCCCGGGCAGTATATTTATCTGCTCCCACATCAACTGCCTTCCACCAGTACTCTTTAAGACCGTCATATTTTTTAAGGGCATCGGCCATTGGAAGCAGTTCAACGCCTTCCTGGCCTACAGAGCAATGAACCGGTGAATGATCCATCAGCAAAAAACTGCCCGATCTTTCTTCCCCTGAAGTTACGATTCCCACCTCTGCAAAATTTTTTCTTTCTTCTTCAGAAAAACCTGCCAGTTCGGGATTGTATGCATGAACCGATGACTCTTTCTTAAAACTGGAGAGGTCAATATCGGCTCCGTATAATGCCTTTTTGTCTGATGCAGCTTCTGCTCTTTCCCTTATCTTTGACACCTTATACACTCCTCATAGCCAAATTTCTGAATCATCTGAAACATCTCTCTTGGGTTGCCTTCACATCTCATTCCTCCATTAAGCAAAATATGCCCTTTATCTGCCTCAAGATAATTGAGTATGAGGCCAGTATGTGTAATAACCAGCCCTGCCCTCGTCCGCTGCCTTCGAAGATACTTCTGAAGAAGATTTTGTATTACCTTTCCGATTACCTTAATATTCTCTATGTCTACGCCTGATTCCGGTTCGTCCAGCAGAACTAAATCCGAATTCTGGGACACGAGCTGCAAAAGTTCGGATTTCTTTATCTCTCCTCCTGAAAATCCAAGGTTTATATCCCTGTCCAGAAACTCTGAGACGTTCAATCTCTTTGCTATATTCTCTGTATTCTTCCCGTTATTATTAATTATTTCGACAAGGTCTCTCGTCTTCACCCCGGAGATGGTCGGAGGTCTCTGAAAAGACATGCCGATCCCCATCTTGGCTCTCTCATTAATCGGAAGTTTGGATATGTCGTTTCCTTTGAAAAAGATATTACCTTTTGTGATTTTATATCCGGACATTCCCATAATCGTCATTAACAGCGATGTTTTCCCTGACCCGTTTTTCCCAAAAAGGACATGGGTTTCGCCATAATCAATCTCAAGATTGACATTATGGAGCATTTCTTTACCCTGGACCTCAACACTTAAGTTCCTTATTTCTAACAACATTTTGAACCTCCATATAACTTACCAAGTACCAGAGGCACTAAAGCACAAAGATTATTTGGCTTGTATTTTATTGATCACAACTAACGAGCTTGCCTGCAATTGAATCACTCGACTAACTTAATAATATTGATTCCATACTCTCAAGCGGACAACCCTCACAACGAGGGGGTTTTTTGCAGAAATGCTTGCCCGTGTTTACGAAAAGTGCATGATACTGATTAAATAGCCGAACACTGTTGGGAATGCTCTTCATGAAAAGTTTTTGAATTTCCCCATAGCTTAGCCCGCCATCAATGATTTCGTGCCTCTGTAAAATCCTGCGCGTGTATAAATCAACGACAAATATCGGTTTGTTCCCCGCGTAGAGGAGTATGCTGTCTGCCGTTTCTTCTCCGATCCCATTAACATCCAACAGTTTTTCTCTCAGGGTCCAGAGGTTCTCCTCAAACATCTTCTCCAGATTCAATTCATATTCCTGCCGCAGAAACCGGAGGAACGCTTTTAGTCTTTTCGTCTTTACATTATAATAGCCGGAAGATTTAATCAGTCCCGCTAAAATATCGTCTTCTATATCAATAAGTTTTTCAGGATCAAGAAACCCTTTTGATTTCAAGTTACTTATGGCAATTTTTACATTCTCCCAGCTTGTGTTCTGGGTCAGTATCGCGCCTACTATTATCTCGAAGGGTGTCTCACCGGGCCACCAGTGCAGATCTCCAAAGTACCTGTCCAGTTTTTCGTAAATAGTCAATAGATATTTACTTGTATCCATAAAAACAACGGGGGAGCTCCTTCAATCTGAAAAATGAGGATAAAGGAAACACTGTATTTTTCCGTAATCACTTACGAATAACAAGAAAGAAAGATGTTCTTCCTCGTTTTATCAAAAGCATACTGCTATTCTCTGCATCTTTCCGGGAAATGGCCTTTACGTAATCCTCCATAGAAGAAATTTTAACCTTGTTTACCTGCAGAATAATATCTTGCGGTTTTACCCCTCCATCATCTGCAGGACTTCCTGCCTGCACATGGGTAACGATGACCCCGTTTTCTTCGGAAAGACCAAGGTGGGCGGCAATCTCCGGTGTAATTTCCTGAACCGTCATTCCCAAATATTCCTTAGCCTCTTCTGTCGTGGCGACTTTCTCTCCCTTTTCCCGTTCCGCTACCACGATCTGCAGGACTTTTTCCTTCCCGTTGTGCAAAATCTTCAGTTCAACCTCTTTCCCAACGGAAAGAGTTGCTACAATCCTCAACAGTTCACGGGTGTCTTTAATCTTTTTCCCGCCAACCTCAAGTATAATATCGCCGGTTTTTAGCCCTGCCCTGTCTGCAGGGTCCCCTTTGAACACATCATTCACCAGAACCCCTTTAACATCTTTAAGCCCGAGGTTTTTCGCAATATCTTCCGTAATCTCCTGCACGGAAACGCCAAGCCAGCCCCGTACGACTTTGCCTTTCGTTTTAAGGTCGGACAAAATCCCTTTAGCCATGTTTATGGGTATGGCAAAACCGATCCCCTGCCCACGGGCAATAATTGCTGTATTGATACCCACGACCTCCCCTTGCAGGTTAAAAAGTGGGCCTCCGCTGTTCCCGGGATTTATAGAGGCGTCCGTCTGGATAAAATTATCATAGGGACCTGAACCGATAACCCGCCCCTTGGCACTCACGATCCCGGCGGTCACCGTATGTTCAAGACCGAAGGGATTTCCTATTGCGATAACCCAGTCGCCTACCCTCAATGCATCCGAGTCACCAAAACCGACGATCGGCAAGCTGCCTGTCGGCTTTATTTTTATCAGGGCTATATCGGTCTTGGCATCTTTACCTTTCACTTCGGCATCGTATTCCTTACCATCGGAAAGCCTTACCTTTATTTTGTCGGCTTTCTCAACAACGTGGTTGTTCGTAAATATGTAGCCGTCCTTGCTAATTATAAAGCCGGATCCAAGACTCTTCTGTTGAAATTCCTTCTCCGGAATGTCTCCAAAAAACTTCTTGAAAAATTCGTCTCCCCCGAAAAACCTATCAAAAGGAAATTCCTCTCCGAAAGGAGACATAAATTTCTTCATGGCACCACTCTTGATAACCTTTGTAGTGCTGATATTAACCACAGCAGGTTTTAGCTTCTCGGCCAAAACAGCAAAGGAGTCGGGTGGCCTTATAGCTTCTACCACCGAAGCTGCAAGAGCATCATTCACGTAAGTTCCCTTAAATACTGGTGAAAAACGTACAGCTCCCACCATGGAAACCACAAAAACCCCCATTAGAAAAACCAGTAACACCGTAAAAAAGGTTTTTCTGCTTTTATTCTCTATGTTCATTTTCATCTACATCCTCCACAACGTTTGACTCTCCCCACAGTGAGCTGCGGGAATACGTTTTTCTTACATTTTTAAGTTTTTCATTAATACACCCGGATTAATATAGTAATCATCGCAGAAAAAACAATATCCTGTCGGTTTTCGGCAATCTTTTTGCGCGTTCTCTTCAATCATCCCTTCCTAAAAACGGCAATCTTTCCTTCTTTCTGTAAACAAGTGCCTGACAGACCGCAATCAGCACTCCTTTAGCGTCCGTAACCTTGATGGAATAGTTCCCCGTCCTCGCTGTTCTACCGACCTCTTCTGCCTCCGCCCTCAGGGTGTCTCCGGTATGCGGAGCCGATATATAGGTAACGTTCATATTGAGGGCAACCGCAACCGTACCGTGTGAGTTTGAAGCCGTCTCAAATGCCTCATCTATCAGAGAGAATATGGCCCCCCCGTGGGTCATGCCGAAGATGTTTTCCATCTCCTTTGTAAGTTTCATCTCAACTACGGAACAACCCTTTGTAACGTCAACCAGTTTCATGCCGAGCTTCTCTGCAAAAGGTTCTTTTTTTACCCTTGCGTAAATTGCCTTATAGATATCCTGACTCACCTTTTAACATTCCTCTTTTCGTTCAAGATGAGATTTCACCCTTCCATTGTTACCGGATTGGTAAGTTCCCCTATTTTTTCAATATTTACGGTTATAACATCGCCTTCTTTCAGGAAAACTGGCGGCTTCCTGGTAAAACCCACTCCCTCAGGAGTTCCCATCAAAATAACAGTACCGGGAAGCAGTGTCATAGACCGGCTGAGATCGCTCACAATCGTGCGGACATCAAAAAGCATATCGGATGTGTTGGAATCCTGCAATATCTTTCTGTTAAGAATGGCACGGATGCGAAGATTGTCCGGATCCGGAATTTCGTCACGGGTCACAATACACGGGCCGAGCGGACAGAAAGTATCGAAGCTCTTACCGCGTGCCCATTGATTTTTCTGCTTGTGAATCTGCCAGTCTCGAGCACTGACATCATTGGCACAGGTGTAACCAAGCACATAATTCATGGCATCCTGTGGGGATACGTTTTTTGCTTCTCTACCGATAATGACGGCAAGCTCGGCCTCATAATCAACCTCATCGGGCCCTGCTGTAGGAAGGATGATAGGTGATCCGGGACCAATGACAGTGTTTGTGGTTTTTATAAACATTACAGGGATATCGGGATGTCCCATGCCGGTTTCATCGGCATGCCTGCGGTAGTTGAGTCCCAGTGCCAGAACGTTGGGCGGGGAGACCGGGGCAAGCAGTGTCTTTATCGTCGCCTCTTCCGATGTTGCATTGAACACACCGAAAATATCCCCTTCGATGACACGTGCCCGGCCCAGGCGGCGTTGATCAAAATCCCCGTATAATTCACGGCCGTCCTCAGAGATAAAACGTATAAGTTTCATCTGTCTCCTCCAAAGTTTCTCAATATCAGCTTTTTATGAGCCACTTTACCACGACTCGATTGAATAAAAAACTTTTTTCTAAAATCTTACCTTGAAGATGAAGTACATTTACGGTATCGTCCATCTAAAAATTAGGAAGAGAAGAAAGCAAAATGGGAGAAATAAAAAGTACATTAGACATCATCATGGAAAAGACAAAAAACCTGACCATGACCGAAGAGGAAAAGAAAGACCTGCGGCGGACGGAGCTAGCGGAAAAAGTTAAAGGATGGGTTCAAAAATATATAGACAACCGGATAAATCAGAAAAACCTCAGATCAGAGCTGAAAAAAGAAGGGCAAGACAACCATTCCATGCTTCAGGAACTCCTGAAAATCGAACTGGTGGAAAGTCTGCAGATGGATGATGATAATGTGAAAATATTGGAACTGATGAAAGATATCCTGAACATCAAAAAAGATCCATTTGTAAACATTATAAAGGATTTCCAGCAGGAAGCCGCCTTTGAGAAACCAAAGAGGCTTGAAGCGATAAAGAAAGTATTAACGAAAAGGGGGGTTTTCGGTTCAGCCGTTATTCCAAACCTGACCCTTGATGAAAGCTGGGATGCTTACTATAAAGAGTTAGAAGCAGAGTACAAAAAAAGATTACACTCGATTACAGATAATTGAACCAATAATTTTCAACCATCTGGAAATTGGCCTGGACCGCCTCGGCTCCGACCACGATCTCTCCATGTCCGGGCAGCAGATACTCCACATCGAGTTTCGAGATACTTTTAATACTTTCTTTTAAAAGCTTACTGTCTCCCCCCGGCAGATCCGTCCGGCCGATTCCCCGATTAAAAATCACGTCACCGGTAAACAGTGCCTTCTGCTCAGGCCAGTAAAGGCACACTGAACCGGGAGAATGTCCGGGCGTAACAATGACCTGAAACGTGATATCGCCGATCGTCAGATCCCCCTCTCCCAGGAAAAAATCCGGTTCCGGGATATTGAAGTAATTGCCGGCAATATCTTTGATAAACGTGTGTTCTCCTTGATTCATAGCAAAAAGAGTCGGTTTTTCAAATTGTTGTACCGCCTCTATATGATCGGGATGCCCGTGGGTCGTAATGACCAGATCGATCTTATCAAGGGAAAGGTGTAAATCGGCAAGCCCTTCATCTACATGGGCGAAATAATTGAGATGGCCGGGATCGATTACTGTCTTTTTTGAACCATTAATCACATATGTGTTGCAGTTGTTGGTTGCAGGATTACGCCACATAAAGGCATGGAGATCGTTTGTTACGTGCATAAAGAATCTTCTCCTGTAAATATAATGCAGGGCTTCAGCCCTGCAAGTGTTGCAGCCTTAAAGGGCTGCGCCGCATTTCCGCCATTTGAAGCTCCCCGCAGCAAGGAGACTGTGTCGCAATAGAGTAAATTGTCACTCCGAACGAATGTGAGGAATCTTAACATGTTAAATTTATTACGCATTAAGGTTTCTCGCTTTGCTCGAAATGACAAAAAGAGGAATTACGACACAGTCTCAAGCTGCGGGGAATGCGCTCTCTGTTCAGTTCAACCTAATCCGGAATCTTCATCAGTTTCAAAATGTTGCTGGAAACGACGTTTCGATAATCTTCTTCACTGAGTTTCAAGCTTTTCACCTTGGCTAATTCACCACGAGGAGTACTAAAGGGGAAATCACTTCCGAAAAGGAGCCTTTTGCTTCCGTATTTCTCCAAAAAGATATCCATTTCCCGTGTGGAGGCAAGGGCTGTATCGGCATAGACGGTTTCATTATCCCAGACACCCGAATTGAATAAAGCGGAAAATCCTCCATTTAATCCACCCAGATGGGGAATGATAATCGGGATCTGACCAGCTACTCTCTTTATAAAATATAGCGTATTTTCAAAGGTTTCCTCAAAAACTATCGGCAGCTGATGATAATATATCTCCTGCAGAAATTCCTCACACCTAGGATCATCATAATGATAAACCGGTTCATTTTCATGACGATGCCACTTAATCCCTTTATATCCTCTCATCAATTCCTTTTTTCTGAAATCGTTCCAGACAAAAAAGTAGGCAAATATATCTTTGTTCGACTTTTGTATGTCCAGCAGATACCGATTAGCACGCTGCCGGCAGGCCATCCAGGAGTAATTATCCTCAAAATTATAATCATAGCGGTCATAGATATCTTCTACAGGGGCGTAAAAGCAGGCCCCTTGAATCTCCCCTTCAGCAAGATACCCCTTAATGAGTTCAAAGGGCAGGTTTACATTCTCAACGCCACAATGGATGTGTGAATCAATAACTTTCATTAACCTTCCTTTCGTTTTTTAGTATCTTTCTGATTTTCTCCAGTTCTTCCGGTGTATCAACCTCAACAGAATCATGCGACGTTTCAACCACCTTGATTTTATATCCATGCTCCATCGCCCTCAACTGCTCCAGGGCCTCAAGCCTTTCAAGATACCCCTCCTCCAAACGAGTAAAAGTCATCAGAAAAGATTTCCTGTAAGCATAGATGCCGTGATGCTTATAATAATTGACTTCTGAACCGCTTTCTCTCACATAAGGAATTGTTGCCCTCGAAAAATAAATGGCAAATTTATCCCTATCAAAAACTACCTTCACGGCATTGGGGTGGGTTATCTCCTCCTCCCTTTTTATCCTGTATATGAGAGTGCTCATATTAACGGAAGAATCTTCAAGAAGCGGTCCTGCGACTTCGTCTATCTGTAAAGGTTCAAAAATTGGCTGATCACCCTGAATGTTTACAACAATATCAGTATCTTCAATGTCGTCGATGGTTGAGATGGCCTCGGCAATCCTGTCTGTCCCGGATCTGTGTTTAGTTGATGTCATGATAACATTGCCCCCAAATTTTTTAACCGCCGCAAAGATCCGCTGATCATCCGTCGCCACAGCGGCATACGATACTGTATCTGATTTCAGAACCCTTTCATAGACCTGCTGTATCATCGGCTTGCCGCAAATATCGGCCAGTGGCTTTCCTTCAAACCGTGATGATTCATACCTTGCTGGAATTACACATATTATCTTCATCATAGCCTCTGGTCATTCTTCTCCAGATAATTAACAACATAATCATGAACCGCATCTTCGAGTGACTGAAAAGAAACAGAATCGCCTGTCGCGTGAAGCTTTTCCATCTTCGCTTCGGTAAAATACTGGTATTGATCACGAATCGATTCGGGCATCTCGATATAATCAATCTGCGGATCACGGCCCATCGCTGAAAAAACCGCTGTGACAAGATCATTCCATGTCCGGGCATGACCTGTCCCCAGATTAAAAATCCCGTTTACCTCCCGCTTTCCAAGGAGCCACCAGAGGGTTTCAACGCAGTCTTTAACATAGATAAAGTCGCGCATCTGCTCCCCGTTGTTATATTCAGGCCTGTATGACTTAAAAAGCCTGACCGTGCCCGTTTTGGCTATCTGATGGTATGCTTTATACACAACGCTCTTCATGTCCCCCTTGTGGTACTCATTCGGCCCGAAGACATTAAAGAATTTAACACCGGCAATTTTGTGGTGAAATTTATTCCGGAGGACCCAGAGATCAAAAAGCTGTTTGGAATAACCGTACATATTAACTGGACGGAGCGACAACGTTACACTGTCATTATCCAAAAAATCTTCTGATCCTTCACCATACGTCGCTGCGCTGCTCGCATAGACAAAACGGATACCCTTTTTCATCGCCCACTCGGCAAGTGTGCGGCTGTAACGGTAGTTGTTCTCCATCAGGTAGTCCGCATCACGTTCAGTGGTAGAAGAGCACGCCCCCATGTGGACGACTCCCCTCACATTGAAAGGAACCCTGTCTTCACATACCATCTCAAGAAAATCGTCCTTGTGAAAATAATCGATAAAGCGTTTGTTAACCAGATTTTTCCACTTGTCGGTTGTCCCAAGCCTATCCACAATAATAATATTATCGATCCCCTCGGAATTGAGCTTCCATACAAAGGCACTACCTATAAATCCGGCACCCCCGGTAACTATAAGCATTTTTTCACTCCTAAAAACTCTACACTCTTTATTCCCAACTCCTAAACAGAAATTCCCGTATGGCCCCCGCGGCTTTCTCAATCCCCCCTATGATATTTTTCATCTTTTCTTCAGGCATATTGACAAAAATTTGCATAAAGAGGGTCCTTCCGAATATGTCCTCCGCCCGAGGGATGACTGCCGTACTGTAGTCGATCTTTCCCTTATACATTGGATTGGTAAATGGATACTTTTTGGAGTTCGCCGTGGATTGAGCAAGAAAATGCTCCCAGTTAGGGACATAATGCCACAGATTCTCCTTAAAGAGGACTGTGTCAATACCCTCATTACTCAAGGCCTTCTGAAATCTCTTTGTGATTTCAGCCTCGGGAAAATTGAACGCAAGAAACGTTGCCGTATCCCCTTCGGGATCGGGAATCTCCCTGAATTTCACACCTTTAATCTTTCCAAGGGTTTCTTTGATTATTGCCTTGTTTTTCTTCTGTTCGGATATCACATAATGAAGCCTTCGAAGCTGTGCCAGCCCCAGGGCACCCTGGAGTTCGCCCATACGATAATTGAAGCCGAGTATGCTTCTCCCTTCCATTGCCCTGCCTACATTCGGGTTATGGTCATGTCCGTGGTCGTGATACCAGTCGGCGCGATTGTAGAAATCAACGTTATCCGTCACGACCATGCCTCCTTCACCTGTAGTTATCGTCTTCACATAATCAAAGCTGAATATCCCCACATCACCAAACGTGCCGAGCTTCTTCCCTTTGTAACTTCCCCCGCAGCCCTGTGCATTATCTTCAAGAACCATGAGTTTATTTTTCTTCGCAACTTCAATAATTTTGTCGATCCGCGCCGGCGCCCCGCACATGTGGACAGGGATAACCGCCTTTGTACGGGGTGTTATCTTCGCCTCTATGTCATCGGGATCCAGGTTAAGCGATCCATCAACATCGGCCATCACCGGAATCGCTCCCACCTCCAGCACCGCTTCGTATGTGGCCACAAATGTAAACGCCGGAACAATGACCTCGTCTCCCGGACCGACATCCATGGCGGTAAGGGCAACCTTCAGCGCAGCCGAACCGGATGATACACCCAGTGCATATCCGGCACCGCAATACTTTCCGAAGGCCTCTTCAAATTCCCTTACCTTGAAAATTCCTTTTCTTTCTTTATCAAATCCATATCTGAAGAGGACGCCCGTCTCCATTACATCCATAACCTCTTTAATCTCTTCTTTACCTATAACTTCCGCACCTGCCATTTTATGCCTCCGACTGTTGAGTTCAAAGTTTAAAGTTTCGAGTTCAATGCTGCAAATCTCATAAATGATCGTTTTTTGTCACCCTGAATTTATTTCAGGGTCTTTAACTCGTTGAAATAATTAGATGCTGAAACAAGCTCAGCATGACAAAGTCTCAGTTTTATGGCTTTTTACGAGACTGTCAATTTTCGCAAGCGGTTAGCAGCCACCAGCAGGATAAAGAAAAACAGGCCTCCTCCCAACACTTTGCCTTCACTGATAGCTGATTGCTGATAGCCGAATTCTTAAATTCAATAAACCTGCTTGTACATCTCTATAGCATCCTCAGGTGTAACGTTGCGCGGATTATTTTCCAGGGGTCTCGCTACCGTCATAGCAACTTTCGCCAGTTCCAGAAAATCTTCTTCGGGAATGCCGAGGGCTTCGAGTCCGGCAAATATACCGCAATCCTCTATCAGCGACTCTACCGCCTCTACGGCTAAATATGCCGCATCTCTGAGCGGGATATCTTCTGTCTGCTCTCCCATCACGGCAGCGATGACTGCAAATTTTTCAAGGGCGGCGGGCAGATTGAACTCCATTACGGGTGGAAGCATAATTGTATTTGCCAGACCGTGCGAGATGCCGTACTTCCCGCCGAGAGGATAGGAAAGGGAATGGGCAGCGCCAACACCTGCATTGGCAAGACCGAGTCCTGCGTAAAGACTGCCGAGAAGCATCTGTTCCCTCGCCTCAAGGTTGCTGCCGTCATGGACACAGGTTCTAAGGTTCTGTGATATCAAATCTATCGCCTCCAGAGAGACCAGTTCACTCATCGGACTTGAATTAACAGATGTGTAGGACTCTATCGCGTGGCAGAGTGCATCAATTCCGGTAGCAGCGGTCGGTTCGGGCGGGAGACTCAATGTTAATTTTGGATCTAAAAGGGCCAGTTCGGGATAAAGATACGGGCTGTTCATCCCCTCCTTCTTTTTCAGATCCTTTCTTGAAAAGACCGCCGTAAAGGTCACCTCGCTCCCCGTTCCGGCCGTTGTCGGAACCATTATCTTCGGAAGTCCCCGGCCGGGAACCTTATTCAATCCGAGATAATCCACAGCCTTCCCCCTGTTGGCAACGAGAACGGCTACTGCCTTCGCAACATCCATGGCACTGCCGCCGCCGATGCCCACAACTGCGTCACATTTATCTTTAAGGGCAATCTTGGTTCCCTCATCGGCAAGTTCCAACGCGGGTTCCGCTTCAACCTTGTCAAATATGGCATACTTCATGCCCCCTTTATCGAGAAGGGCAGAAACCCTCTGTTTGAATCCGGTTCCAGAAAGGCCTTTATCAAGTACTATCAAGGGTTTATCGCCACCTGATTCCTTGATATGGTCTACAAGTTCCTCAAAAGAACCATTGCCAAAGACAATCTTTTTTGCTCCTGTAAAGGAGAAAGTTTTATTCATCTGCATCCCATCCTCTTGTATAAATGATATTTTTTATGCTGCCTGACTACAGTTAATGTTACCAGAACATAAAATATTGCCAAAGGCCATGGCATAGCCTCTCAACCTTGCAACCTTTTAATCTCCTCTTCAATCTCAGATATCACCTCGGTATTTTGTATTTTTTTCTTATTTCCTTCCTTAATTGAGATGATATAAAAAACCTCACCGCCATATTTTTCCGTGAATTTCTTATGTGTAACAGCTTGTAGCGACCGTTCTTTAAATATTTCAGGAATATGAGAAAACCCTCCGGCAGGTTTAATCTGAAGCCCAATATATTTGTCTTTGATTTTAATGAAGAAATCAACATTGTACAGGCAATCCTATAGCCTCCAGGGCATTCCCTTCTTCAAGCAAATCGCCTAATAAAAATTTGTTCAAAGCTCTTTATATTACATAAAGTTCTGTTTCCAATAATCCGTTTGAAACCCTGAATATAACTGTATGGGGTATAATGTCAACATTATATACGTCACTTGCCTCGGCACATCTTCTGGTAAATGATTTGACGGTATCACTCACTAAATAGCTACTTCCACTCTCAATAAGTGCAACTAAATCAATCAATGTCACTGCATTTGAACGATGATACAAACGGAAAGAACTAACACAATAACGACAGTACTCAATGAGCTGTTCGAATGGATTCCTAACATTTTGGGCCTTTTTTATCTCGATAAGTGCCAATCTATCTTGTGCATCAATTAATAAATCCGCCTGGCGCTGGAAGCCCAATATAAATTGATTAAAACAAACCGCATGTTTCGAAAAGGAATTGAGGAATTCAAGGAGGTATCCCTGGCATCTTTTATTAATAATAAGTACTTCTATCCCTGCCTCACTACTTGAACGACGAAGAAATGATGTTGGAAAGACAGGTTCAATGTTAGGAGGAATCTTTGAATGGACAGAGCATATACGGTTTCCAAGCATAAGACATTTTTTCACAAGATATTTGCCTTCAGTTTGGGTAAGAGTTGTTGCATTAACTTGTTTATTTGCAATGAGGGTAGCTAGGATATATCGATTTAAAAGAAATGAAAGCTTCAATGGATCTCTTTCTATTGAATAAAGTTCAGACAAAAGAGTTTCCCTCGCATTTTCTTTCTTGAACCAAACCCTGTTTTTGTAACGTATATTCCCTCGTTTATCCATACCGTAGATGGGTCTTTCATCTATACATTGCTGATCAGAAACAATCTCAAAGGGACCAAATATCGCCCACTTGAGACCGTCAAACAAAAAAGCTGTATCACCAGATTTGACGTTTGCAAGTGAGTTTGAAACCGATGAACCAAAGCAACATTGCTCGAGACAGCTTTCAGTATGCTGAGTTGTAAAAAAAACATGGTACCTGTTCATGTATTAACCGCCACAGTGGGAAATAAAGACTCAACTTGTCCTCCGATCCAATCCGTTTTTACGCCTTTCCAACCGATTTTCACGGCAACTTTCATGAGAAAATATTAAGAAGTAATAAGTGATGAATAACCTAGCAGAAAAACGCTGAGATTTCTAGGGGTGTGTCAAAAAAATTATGACCTGAAAAATTAAGTATGCAGGCTCTATGTAGCAACGAGAGACAACATTTCTATGTGTCTTGAAGGGACGGTCCATCTATAATGTTATTGTAGTTTAAAAATTTTCGGATATTTCGTTTCCTCGTGGATGACAATATGACGCACCACAGAAAGGACAAAACTCTACTATTGGCTCTGTTGCTTTTTCTGTCTCCTCAAGTATTGCTATTTCAATGGTACCCTGGCAATGTTTACATGTGTATCGTTGCATATCTCTTATCCTTTACTAAAATCATTACAAGAATAAACCGAACGAGCAAACTGATCGCCAATATTAATACACAAACGGCAACCTTTATGTAAAACCCTGTAACATTCATTCCATGCTAAGTTGAGGTTGTTAATATACTCTTCATAAGAGTCGTTGTAACCTATCTGCTTCCCGTTTCCGTAATCCTTTAACTGCCAATATGGAGGAGAGGTGATAACAAGATGAACGGATTCATCGAGAATTTCCCCCATTTGCCTGGAATCGCCAATTATTATTTTGTGGTATGTTTTCATCCCGTATCCTTTAGCGGTCAGTTTTTAATAAGTTTCCGGCCGGACAAAGTCAAGTCTTTTTGTTCTCGATACTTCTTTCAATTCTCCGGCAGACCCCCCGGATAATCTGCACCTCTTTTGAAAAAAGTTTTGTCCTTGAAAGGAAACGACGTATATTTGTCATCCAGTAATCGGGGTTTTCCAGGTTGATAAAAGCTATTTTTACCAGCATCTTCTTCAGATGGTCGTACATTCCTTCAAGCTCGAATGACGTGGCCATCTTCGGTGTAAATTTTTCGGGAGTCGGCGTGGACGCCGTAAATATCTCATAGCAGAGGATCATCACCGCATGGGAAAGATTGATCGATTTAAACTCGCTGGAGGTGGGAATGGTCACCAGAAGATGACAGTAATTCAGCTCATCATTGGTCAGCCCCGTATCTTCCGGCCCAAAGAGAATGGCGACCTGATTGTTCTGGGAAATGTCCGTAATCTGTTCAGCCATCTCCCGTGGATAAACTACAGGCCCCCGTACACTTCCCAATCTGGATGTGGTTCCGACAATATAGGTAAAACCGGTGAGGGCCTCGTTGAGGTCTTTGAAATACTTTATGTTTTCGATCGTATCGGAGGCAACATGGGTTGCCATTTTTTCTATTTCTTCTATGTCGGGATCACTGTGGCCAACGATAAAGAGTTTCTCAATCCCCGTATTTTTTGCACATCTTGCCACAGAACCAATATTGCCGGGATACTTGGGCTTATTTAAAACAATTGTAATGTTTTCCGTTTTTACCGTTGTATGCATTCTTCAAAGGTCGTAGAGCTTCTCGTCCACTTGAGGTTTTAACCGCTTGTTTGTCCCCTTTATCTTGCTATTCAAAATAAAGGGGGCTTCTTCTCCCTCCAGAAGTTCTCCCATCTCTTCTTCAATCTTCTCCGGATCTTCACCAGCTTCCATACGGCCCAAAGCCTCTTCCATACCGGAGCCCAGCTCCAGACCGGCAGTATCCGAAAGTTTCCTCATCAGCATTGCAGCCTGGCGCGGGTCATCTTCGTCTATTTTGTCCGCCTCGCCGGCAAGCATCGCCATCGCCTTCTCCATTTTTGCCTCATCAATCGACGGCATATCATCATCTCCCTCGTCTTTACCCCCGGAAACTGTGGAAAAAATGGACATCTGACGCTTTAACTTAATTGTTTCACAATGCGGACAAAGTGGAATCTTCTCGGTATTTACGGACCGCGAAAAAAAGTTATATATCGTGTTGCACTTCTCACAGTAAAACTCATATATCGGCATTTCTTATGACACCTCTCCTGACAAACTTTTTTAATTATAATATTTTTACCAGTAAAAGCAATGTTCTTCTCTATTTTATCGAAGCAGCTTTGATTAGCATTTACACGCACCGAAAAAAGATGGTATGAAAAGGAAGTCTTCATATAAAAATTTACCCTTTCGGGCTTTAGAAAAATGGACTCTATTATTTCCAGAACACTAACCGAGGCCTCACATGCAATAGGCGTGAAACTCGGAAAAAGGCACATCGCTCTCTTTGAGGAATACTACAGGGAGCTTCTTTTCTGGAACGCAAAAATTAATCTTGTTTCTGTCAAGTCTGAGCTTGATATACCGATAAAGCACTTCATCGACTCACTTACCCCTCTAAAATTTGTAAAGAATAAGAACTGTTCTCTTTTGGACATCGGTACAGGCGCCGGTTTTCCCGGAATCCCTCTGAAGATAGCAGAAGACCGGCTGAGGGTAACTCTTCTCGACTCTTCCCGTAAAAAAGTTTCATTTCTCAAAAATATTGTTCGTAAGCTTCAGCTTCATAACACTACCGTCATTAACAGGAGGGCTGAACTACTGATGAAGGACGAAGCATACCGTGGCATCTTCGATGTCATAATATCCAGGGCTTCCTTCAAGCTACCGCAATTTCTCACAATAGGTGAGTATTTCATTTCCCCAGATGGAATCCTAATCGCCATGAAGGGAATAAACATCGATGAGGAACTCGGGCAAGCAAAAGAGGTCTCCACACAAGTGGGACTTAAACATGTCGGATGCTACAAAATCGAGCTGCCTGTTACAGGAGATCGCAGAAATATCGTTGTCTATAAAAAGGTCCTAAACTAAAATATTCCTTCAAAAAAATTCTTTTTTATGGTAGCTTTCAGCATCTCTTTCCTTACCTTAAAAATTCAATAATGTTTCGATAAATAATGCGTAAAATTATATGTATAGCCAATCAAAAAGGCGGTGTCGGTAAAACGACAACGGCAATCAACCTGTCAGCATCGTTAGCAGCAACGGAAAAGAGAACTCTTCTCATAGATTGTGACCCCCAGGGAAACGCATCAAACGGCATAGGTATAGAGAAATCATTGATAGCCGAAAAGAACCTCTACCACTCACTGACAGGCAATGTTCCCCTGAAGGATGTCATTGTCAACACACAGATTCCCACTCTTGATATCATTTCCTCCAACCAGGACCTCATCGGTGTAGAGGTAGAATTTGTTTCTCTCCCGGACAGGGAAAAAAGGCTTAAAGGTCTTTTACAAAAAATGGATGCTCCCTACGAGTTTATTATTATAGACTGTCCTCCTTCTCTCGGTTTTTTGACAATCAACGCCCTTGTTGCTTCCGACAATCTCATCATCCCTCTCCAGTGCGAATACTTCGCGATGGAGGGCCTCGGATATTTACTGCAAACGGTAAAGCTCATTAAAGCAAGACTTAATCCATCTCTTTCTCTCCGCGGAATACTCTTGACCATGTTCGACACAAGAAACAGACTTTCTCACAGGGTTGCCGAAGACGTTAGAAAACATTTCGGTCAAAGGGTCTTTAAAACGGTCATCCCAAGAAATGTGAGGCTCTCTGAAAGTCCGAGCCACGGACTGCCGATAATTCTCTATGATATCAGGTCGCGTGGTGCGATTTCCTACATGGAACTTGCTAAAGAAATGCTGTCCAATGGGAGGATATAAATGCCACCAAAAAATTCGCTGGGAAAGGGACTGGGGGCGATGTTTCCAGACCTTCTTGACGACTTAAACGATAAGCCGCGGTTCGTAATATGCGGAATTGAAGAGCTTTTTCCTAACAGATTTCAGGCACGGAAAGAGTTTGGCGGAAAAAAACATAAAGAACTCGTCTCCTCCATCAAAAAAAATGGGATTATTCAACCAATAGTCGTCAGAAAATCAGACACCGGCTACGAAATAATTGTGGGAGAACGCCGCTGGAGAGCCGCTCAGGAAGCCGGTCTGAAGGATGTTCCGGTAATTATCAGGGAAGCTGAAGACCGTGAAATGGCTGAAATTTCAATTATAGAAAACCTACAGCGCGAGGAGCTGAACCCGATCGAAGAAGCAGAGGCCTTTCAAACCCTTATGAACACTTTTTCCCTCTCACAAGAGGAAATATCATCGAGAGTCGGCAGGGATAGATCGACCATCGCCAATTCCGTCAGATTGCTTAAACTGCCTTCAGAGGTCAAGGATGCCCTCACCAAAAAGGATGTATCCGCCGGCCATGCAAGGGCTCTTCTATCCCTCAGTACCGCCGAGGAACAGGTCCGGGTCCTCGGGGCCATTCTCAAGAAGGGGTTAAGTGTTCGAGAAACGGAACTTATAATAAAGAGCCTAAAGACTGTTCCGAAAGAAAAAATGTTGCTCCGGAAGGATCAATATATCATTGATCTGGAAAGGGAGCTGTCGTCTACACTGATGACAGCCATTAAGATCCGGCAATCGAAGAAAGCCGGCACTATCGAAATCAAGTTTTCGAATCCGGAAGAGCTGAACAGATTGGTACAAGTCATAAGAGAGGCTGTAGACAAATAAACACAAAAATATCTTTTGTGTTTTTGCAATTTTCATATTATATACTCTATAATCAGATGTCGGTAAGTATTGGCTTTGTAGACGACGGTGAACCAATAAGTGTTTGTTATTATTATAAACATAACACTTGTTGATTATTTATGTCTTTACTCTATCTGTCAAGATGGAACTTATCAACAGCTGTTGGTAAATTTGTTAATAAGGTTAATGGGCCGTGGATATACTCTGGGAAAAAAGTTGTAAATTTATCCAAGAAAAAGTTAGTAAGCAAAATTTTGAGACCTGGATAAGTCCGATAAGGATTACCTCTATCAAGGGGAATAATGTAGCTCTTTCTGTGCCGAATAAGTTTTTTAATGACTGGTTAACCGAAAATTATCTCCCTGTTATGAGGGACTCACTCTCCGGGGTAATGGGAATCGACGTAAATATAAATTTTACCGTAAGGAACGAAAAAACTGACACGGCCGTTGAAGGGCGTCACAAAACAACACATAAAACGAAGCCTGCTGTGAGTATAAAAAGAGTTTTCCCCTCACTCAATTCCCACTACAACTTTGAGAGATTTGTCGTCGGTTCAAGCAATCAGTTTGCACATGCCGCATCTATAGCGGTTGCCGAGCAGCCGGCAAAGAATTACAATCCTCTATTTATATATGGCGGCGTCGGACTGGGAAAGACACATCTCCTCAACGCCATCGGTCTCCACACCCTCTCTCTATACCACGACATGAACGTACTGTACCTTTCAGCCGAGGAGTTTATGAATGAACTTATCAACGCCATACGGTACGATAAGATGCAGAGCTTCCGTGAAAAATTCAGAAACATAGATTCTCTCCTCATCGATGATATTCAGTTCATCGCGGGAAAAGAGAGGACACAGGAAGAATTTTTCCACACATTCAACAGATTACATGACTCTGCTAAACAAATTGTTGTCACAAGCGATAAGTTCCCAAAAGATATTCCAAATCTCGAGAAAAGATTGCGCTCAAGGTTTGAATGGGGTCTCATCGCAGACATTCAACCACCGGAAACAGAAACAAAGGTTGCAATTATCAAAAAGAAGGCACAGGAAATTAATATCGCAATCCCCGATAATGTTGCCCTTTATATCGCCTCAAAGGTGGAGTCAAACATAAGAGAACTTGAAGGATACCTGATAAGAATAGGTGCATACACGTCCCTTACGGGGGAAAAAATAGATATAGATACGACAAAAGGAGTACTTGAAAAACTTCTTGGGCATGAGGCTGCCAAAGAAATTACCATTGATGAGATTATTCGAGCAGCTGCCAACAAATTTAACGTCACAAGATCTGATATTAAATCCCAAAAGAGAAATAAAGCCTTCATTCTACCAAGACAAATTGTAATGTATCTGTCGAGAAAGATAACCAATCTATCATATCCGGAGATAGGATCAGAAATAGGCGGTAAGGATCACTCGACAGTCATATACGCTAACAATAAGATAAAGAAACTCATGGAAAATGATATTAAGACAAGAAACCTGATAGCGGAAATAGAAGATTTATTGCGAGTCAAAACCTAATGCGTTTATATAAAACTTAGCAACATATCTAAATATTTCACTAACAGAGACTATATCATAAAACTACTTGTAATAATTCAATAAGAACAGTTATCCACATATCAACTGTTCTTACTACTATTACTATATTTTAGTATATTAGTTAAAAAACATTAAAACTAATGAGAGAAAGATAGGTGATGAAATGCAATTTAATATCAAAAGGTCATTACTTTTAGAGGGAATACAAAAAACTCTTGGTATTGTGGAAAGAAAAACGACGACACCCATTTTAAATAATATCCTGATAAAAACGGAAGGGAATAGAATAAAAGTAGCTGCTACGGACAGGGAAATAGGATTGGTTTCGTACTATGATGCGGAGATTATATCTGATGGTGTTATAACGCTTTCAGCAAGAAAAACATTTGAAATGATAAGAGAAATTCAGGGGGATATTATAAGTTTTAAAAAGGGAGAAAATAATTGGGTAAATATAACGTGTGGAAAGATTATGTATAATATTCCCGGTATTTCGGGGGATGATTTTCCAGAGGCAGATGTGTTGGGTGATGAAGAGATAACTTTCTTTAAAGTGAAGAGTAATATGATAGGTGAAATGATAGATAAGACTTTTTTTGCGATGTCGAAAGAGGAGATGAGGAGCCATTTAAATGGTGCCTTTTTAGAAACGGAAAAGAAGGATAAGGGGTATTGGATGAGAATGGTTGCGACTGATGGGCACAGATTGTCTCTTGTAAATTTTGATGAAGAAGATGGTGAATTTATAGATATTAGTGGTGGAGTTATTATACCCAGGAAAGGAATTAGTGAGGTTAAAAAGTTAGTTGATGATGAAAGTGAATATATAGAAGTTGGAGTTAAAAAAGGAAAATGTGTTTTTAAAAAAGATGATACAATTTTAAGGATTAGCCTGGTGGATTCAGAGTATCCAGAGTATAAAAAAGTGATGCCGACCGATAAGGGAATGTCGGTTCAGTTGGACAGGGAACAATTTTCACACTCACTAAAACGAATGAGTGTGATATCGAGCGAAAAATACAGCGGTGTAAAGATCAAGATTATGGAAAATAAGATGATTCTCAATTCAACAAATCCCGATGTTGGAGAGGCAAATGAGGAAATAGATATTTTGTATAAAGGTGAAGATACTGAAACGGTCTACAATGTTAATTACTTAATAGATGCGGTTCAAGTAATAAGCGGGGACAGTATATTGTTTGATATGAGGTCTGGACTCAGACCGGGGGTGATTAGTGAAGTGGGAAATGATCGTTATCTCTGTGTCGTTATGCCACTTAAGATGTAAAGTGTAATGAGGGGAGTTTTAGAGTAAGAATGACAGAAACGAGTTATCGTGCAGATAGTATAAAAGTGCTGGAGGGCCTTGAAGCCGTAAGAAAGAGGCCCGCCATGTATATAGGCAGTACCGGAAAGGGTGGTCTTCACCATCTGATTTATGAGGTCGTCGACAACAGTATCGATGAGGCATCCGCCGGCTTTTGTGATAAAATTGATGTCAAGATTAGAGTAGATAACAGTGTCACGGTAGACGATAATGGTCGGGGAATTCCTGTTGATATGCATAAGACCGAGCATGTCTCGGCAGCGGAAGTTGTACTGACAAAGCTACACTCAGGTGCAAAATTTTCCAACGAGAATTATAAGATATCAGGTGGGCTTCATGGTGTGGGGGTTTCTGTCGTAAATGCCCTGTCATATTATCTTGAGCTGGAGGTGCGGCGGGACGGCAAGGTGTATAGACAGTCGTATAAACAGGGTGTACCGATAAGTTCTCTACAGGAAGTCGGTCAAACAAAAAGAAGGGGTACCAAGATCACCTTCCAACCCGATATGGAAATATTCGAAGATATAGAGTTCAGTTTTGAGGTTCTTACAAACAGATTGCGGGAATTGGCATTTTTAAACAAAGGTGTCAAGATCAACATTACGGATGAAAGAACTGATAGAAAAGCGGAGTTTTTTTATAAAGGCGGGATTGTTTCTTTTGTCGAATACATCAACAGAAATAAAAAGACCCTTCATAAAAAGTCTATCTTTATAAGCGGTTCTAAAGAGGACTGCGAGGTTGAGGTTGCTATACAGTATAATGACACCTATGCAGAGAACATCTTTTCTTTTGCAAATAGTATAAATACGACGGAAGGCGGAACACATTTGATCGGGTTCCGGTCTGCCCTTACCAGGGTGATGAATAATTATGCAATCAGTAATAACCTTTTAAAGCCTGGAAAAGACTCTTTAAAAGGGGAGGATATTCGTGAAGGACTTGCGTGTGTCATTAGCGTAAAGTTAGGTCAGCCCCAGTTTGAAGGGCAGACAAAAACGAAACTGGGCAATAGTGAAGTCAAGGGTTTGGTGGAAGGTATTGTCTATGAGAAGATGGGACATTACCTGGAAGAAAATCCGGTTGTTGCGAAACAGATTATAAATAAGGCAGTCGAGGCTTCAAGGGCCAGGGAAGCGGCTCGGAAAGCGAGGGAGCTTACCCGGAGGAAGACAGCACTTGAAGTAAGTTCGCTCCCTGGAAAACTGGCAGACTGCCAGGAGAAAGATCCTGCAGGGAGTGAAATTTATCTTGTGGAGGGAGACTCGGCTGGCGGATCGGCGAAGCAGGGTCGAGACAGGAAAAATCAGGCGATACTGCCTCTGAGAGGAAAACTGTTAAATATTGAAAAGGCACGGTTTGACAAGATGCTCAACAACGAGGAAATTAGAACAATCATTACGGCCCTCGGGATAGGCATCGGAGAAGAAGACTACGACATTAGCAAGCTCCGGTATCATAAAGTTATTATTATGACCGATGCCGATGTCGACGGGTCTCATATCAGGACTCTTCTCTTAACATTCTTTTTCAGGCATATGAAAGGGCTGGTAGAAAGAGGGCATTTATATATAGCGCAGCCTCCGCTCTTTAGGATTTCTGCCAAAAGTCAAGAAAAGTATATTAATACCGACGAGGAAATGGAGAACTACATTCTCGATAACGGTGTCAACAAAGTACAGGTTATACTGGGCAATGGAAGCAGTGTGACGGGGAGTCGTCTATGCGGTCTGATCAAGAAAGGAATAAGACTGGATGCTATATTGAGCAAGTTTGAAAATGAGGGAAAAAATAAAGATATCGTCAGGTTACTGGCAGGAGATCCGGCGTTTAACGAAGACGTTTTCAGAGATGAAAAGATTCTTCTTAATGTTGGAAAGAGGATCAAAATGGCGATGGAAGATAGGGTAACGGATTACTGGACTGAGGCAGATGAAGAGCATGGTGGATATAAAATCTTTTTTAGTATAGCGGAAAACGGCCGTTCCTTAAAAGTATATCATGATAGAGATATCTTTAATGTACCTAAATTTGCCAGGGCAAGGGAACTTCTAAACCAGTTGAACTATCTGGGGGAAGCACCGTATATAGTGGCAGACAAAGAAGCCGACGATAAAACACATCCACAGCTTGACAGCATGACTGCTCTCGTAGAATGTGTATTAAACAGCGGAAAAAAGGGGATGTCTATTCAGCGCTATAAGGGATTGGGAGAGATGAATCCCGAACAGCTGTGGGCGACGACTATGGACCCGGAGAAGAGAACACTCCTTCAGGTGAAAGTGGAGGATGCGGTCGTTGCAGATGAAATATTTACGACGCTCATGGGTGACCAGGTGGAGCCAAGGAGAAACTTTATATACGAAAACGCGCTGAAAGTATCGAACCTTGACATATAGATTGTTTGCAATTCAGGAGAACAAATTAAAAGAGGTGGTCTCCACTACATCTGGGCCACCTCTTTTAGAGTATTGTATAAAAGGACTTCAGTTCTTACTATCCGTTTTGGAAGCTGGTTTTGCTGTATCGGGTTTACTTGGTGTAGAAGAAGTTTGAGTTTCATCTTTACTACTGTCACTGGACGGTGCTTTCTTTCCACCGTAATCAGTTACATACCAACCCGAACCCTTCAGGTGAAACGTGGAAAGGGAGACTAACTTTTTAACGGGACCATGACAGGATGTACAGGCCGTAACCTCCGGGTCTGTCATTTTCTGAAATACATCAAAATTCTTGCCACATTTTTTACATTGATATTCGTAAATCGGCATTCTATAAAAACCTCCATACGAGCTTCATATTTATCGGCACTCAAATGTGAAGTCCCCGCCCACAGGGCGGCGGGGACTCCCGGTAAGGAATATGTTTATTTTATATTGCGCCCCTTACCCCGCCTACAAGGCGGGACTTGCGGGTGCGCTTCCAGTCAATTGGATATATCCCCTATATTGTACTGATCACGAAAACAATCAATAACAAGACGCAGATCAGGATCGGCAATCGACTTAAGTAGAGTACGGGTAATATAATGAACGTTCTCTTCTTCTTTAATCTTCTCTTCCAGTGGCGCATCAAAATTACTGCACCCATTGTTGAACCGTATTACATGAACAAGTTCATGGGTAGCTATATACAACATGAGTGGAACCAGTTTGATAAAAGAATGGGCTCTTTCAACAGCATCGAGAATCCTGTTATCCTGCAGGCAGACTCTGAAAAACTGGAATTTCTCAGGGCTGCTTATATCCCCATCCTTCTGACCGTGGTAACTGCAAAGATGGGCAAATGCCGTATCATTAATTTCATGTTTTTCAAGGTGTTCCAAGGTCTTGACCTCATACCTGTGAGCCTTGAGTGCCCTGTGGCTCAGACGGAAATACGTCGTGGCCAGCTTTTCGGCATGATCAAACGTCCTGTTTGTTAGGACTATCTGTGAAGCATTAAAGTACATAGGTATCAACTTTCCACCAGACTAATATATACATTTTTTTGCCTGTGTCAACAACTTTACCCGGCGGGTGTCAATCATAACGGGCTTGGCGATGAAGTTGATTTCTTCCTGTGTGATGATGGTAGCGGGATCCTCCGATAATTCCTCCGCCACACGGGAGCCGGCCATATCGGGCATCATAACATCGAGCAAGATGAAGATCCGGCTTCTGCATCTTCGCCAGCCGCATCCCATCGTCTCCGCGCGTTGCTGTCAGCACATGAAAGGTGCTTCTCAACTCAAGCGATTTCTTCAAGGTGCGGCAAAAACATTCTTCATCGTCTATAACAAGAAATTTTTACAGACATATCGTAACCCCCGTTATCATTAACCCAGAAGCTGGACCAATTTAACCATCAGGCACGTTTCAATGTAATGGAGATCAAATGGCTTGGTAATATACTCATCCGCACCCAATTGAATTGCTCTTTTGGCCAGCTCTTCGTCGATGACGGCTGTGACCATAATAACCACGATTTTAGAATCTATTTTTTTGATTTCCTTCAGGGTATCAATGCCGCCCATGCCCGGCATGATGATATCAAGCAATACGATATGAGGCCTCACATCGTTTACCTTTTGAATGGCCTCCAGACCACTCGTCGCAGTATATACTTCATATTCTTTCGACACCAGGTACTTCTGCAACAGTCTCACGATGTGAAATTCATCATCAACAATGAGTATTCTTTCCATAGGAATAACCCCTCCTTTCAGTATTAATTTTCTTTAATACCTGTTTTGACGGGAAGGCTGACGTAAAAAGAAGCGCCTCCCCACTCATTGTTCTCCGCCCAGATTCTGCCGCCATGATCATGGACGATGCCATACGATATGGAAAACCCCAGTCCCGTTCCTTTCTCCTGTCTATTGGTGGTAAAAAACGGATCAAAGATTTTAGACATATGTTCGCTCTTGATCCATGGCAATTACCGGCAAATCGGGCTGGTATTGCACCTTTGTTTCTATTTCATCTATTTTCAATTGCGTTGCGTATAAAGTCAGAACATGGGCGATGACGCCGTTGATATCGGCCATGTTCCTCTTTTTTTGGGAGATACGTGAAAACTGCTTGAGATTTTCAGCAATCGTGGCGATGCGGCGGATTTGAGACATGCAGATCTTTAATTCTTCCAGCACTTCAGGCGGCAGGCTTTCCATAGTCTGCAATATCTGCAATGCCATGGAGATAATGTTCACGGGATTGAGGATCTCGTGGGCGACCCCGGCGGATAATCGACCAATAGCAGCGAGCTTTTCCGCCTGGAGCAACTGGTCTCTTGCGTCTTGCAGGTCTCTTTCCGCCTGATTCTTCTCGGTTACGTCCTGTACGATCCCAATTACCCTGACGATCTTACCGGCGTCATCAATAGTGGGTTCCACCAGTTGACGGACGTCACGCACCACACCGTCGCGTCGGACTATGCGATGTTCTATTTCGCTTGTTTTCCCCTCGCTCATGGCTTTTTCAATGGCTCTTTTTACTATCTCCCTTTCCTCGGGAAAAACCAGCTCGGAGAAGACTTCGTAAATTCCGTCGAACATCTGAGGCGTAGTCCCCACGATTTGGTAAATCTCGTCGGACCAGTACATATCATTCCTTTCGATAGTCCATTCCCAGTTTCCGATGTGCGCGATCCGCTGGGCCTCGGCCAAACTTAGATTGCTCCTCTCAAGGGATTCTTCTATCCGCTTCCGGTCCGTGAGATCGATGATGGCCCCACTCAGCCCCACGGGAGCACCCTCATGGATAATGGGGCTCGAAAAGGCTATCAACGGAAATGTGCTGCCGTCTTTTCTGACTCCCATGTATTCAGAACCACCTATCTTTTCTCCATTCAACACCCTCTGAATGTTAACTTTAAGCTGTTCCACTTGTTCGGGTATAATCGCCTGGGCCGCATCTACCCCTTTTTCGATATCATCTTGCGTATATCCAAAGATTTTAAAGATGGTGAGATTGCCGGATGTAATTTTGCCCTCCATATCCATTTCAAACAGAGATATGGGCAGAAAATCGACCAACTCCCTGTATCTTTTTTCGCTTTTCCGCAGTTCCTCCTCCATCTGCCTGCGGTTGGTGATGTCCCTGGACACTCCATGAAACCCGATCAGGACTCCTTGATCATCTCGAATCCCGCTTATGATGTTATCGATCCAACGGGTAGAGCCATCCTTATGATAACACTCAACTTCAAGGTTGATGATCCTTTCAGGGTCCCCTTGACCTTGTTGTTCGAGTGCAAACTCCCTTGCCAGAAGTTCCCGCACAATGGACATTGACGGAGGGGTCAATTGTTCTTGGAGATCCTGAACCACCCGTTCTTCCGGACTAAATCCAAGCATCTTTTCAATTGACGGGATGACATAGATCATGCGCAAATTTATGTCCAGAGTCCATACAAGATCAGTCATCTTTTCTGCGAGGAGCCGGTATTTCTTTTCGCTCTCGATTAAAGCTTTCTTCGCCTCCTTGCGCTCAGCTATATGGGTTTCGAGATTTCTATTGGCGGCCTCAAGGTGCGCGGTCCTCTCAATAACCCGTGTTTCCAGCGCTTCATTGAGTTTGTAAAGTTCTGCCTCGACCTTTTGGCTCTTGAGGATTTCCTCGTGCAGCAGTTTGTTGGTCGTCTCCAGGTCTTCATTGGTCTTGATGAGTGCCGTTTCCGCCAGGAATATGGCCCTGATGGGCAAGATGCGTAACACATAGAATACTCCCAGCCCCATGGGCAATACCAATAAAAAGACCACACCGGCTTGTCCCAATAGAGGCCGCAGGGAGCGGTATATTTCAATTCTTCCCACACTGATTCCCGAGTCCATAATTTCGGAGGAACGCATGATGAGGGGTGTTTGCAGGTCGTCTACACTTTCAGAGACGATTTCGTTTTTTGTATTGACGAGACGCCTCAGTTCCGCAACCCCCTCCTTCGGACGACGAATGAGGTATTCCGTAAGCCTGATACCCTCGAATTCCCAGAAATCAGGATTTGAACTGATGATATGTGTAAAAATATCTGCATTGATTTCCGCTTCAGCCTCAAGAGTTCCCACCGTGTTTTGAAAGGAAAAAAGGGGAAAGCCGAGGGGGAAAATGATCACGACCATTCCGGTCACTACCGCAATAAGCCAGGTAATGATCCTGGTTATGTTTTTTTAATCGTCATGGGTTGCTTTCCCGTTCACCTGATAGTGACGAAGTTCCCGTTTTCTTCCAATATCTTCTTGCCTTGCGTGGATCGCATAAAAGCGAGGAATTTTCGCGCTGGCGCAGACATGTTTTTTTGTGTTACCGTAAAAAAGAGTCTCGACAAGGGATAGGAGCCGGAGGCGAGGTTTTTAACACTCGGCGCTACGCCATTGTAAGACAGTACCTTCAAGTTCCGCTTCTCGGAAATGACCTGCGTCAGAGTGGAAATTCCGAACGCGCCGGGAGTCCTTTCTATCATATCGGCGTTATCCTGATCGGTCAGGGCCGTCATCATCCCATGGCGGGACATGGCAACGTTGATCGCTTTGCTGATCTCAGGCGATATCATTTTTACAATCCAGAAATCGACTTCATTGCTCTGACGCAGGGGCGTGCGAACACGCTGCCCATCGGGCCAGAATGTCTTGCCGCCATTATAGATTTTAACAATGTCATCAGAAATTATGTTTGACACAGACACATTTCTGTTGGCAACAAAAATAAGCGGACTTCGTGCATATTCGATGACGGACAATCCGAACTTGCTTTCTTCGTTGTTCAAGACTTTGCTTGAGATCCCGATGTCAATGGCTTTTTTAGATATAGCCTTTATGGCGCCGGTACTGCCGAGGCTAGTGTCATGTCAAGTCTCAATTGACGGATAGAGACGTGATAACTTAATCCTGGCGTCATCAGTGGTAAATTGCCAATTGACTTTTGCATTTTTGTTATTTCTATGGCTCTGCCATGCAGCGGCTTCGTGCATGACTTTTTCAACATTGTCAATCCTCCTGTTGAGGCATTGCCCAAGGAAAACGTTCAGTTCGATTTCAGCCATATTCAACCAACTCCCATGTTTTGGAGTGTATATGAATTCAAATTTGTCCCATAACGATTTTGCTTTGTCGGGGTTAAAGGTTTCATAGAATGCCCCTGGAGTGTGAGTATTCAGGTTGTCCATGACTAAAGTTATTTTATCGGCTCCATGATAACTTGCTGCTATATCTTCAAGAAAGTAAGCCCAGTCATTTTTTGTTTTTCTTTCGGTGATCTTTACGATACGTTTCCCGGCTAAAGGCTCACTGGCCATGAAAATATTACAGACACCGCAACGCTTGTATTCGTAATCATGCCTGGCAACATTTCCAGGTGGCGCCGCAATGGGAATTTTTGTTTCCGCAATTAACTGTTTTGGCGATTCGTCCATGCATACTACTGGATGTTTTGGATCAAAAGGCCAACACCATTTCCATATGTGCAACGAAGTTGCCATTTTGTTCTGGAGGGATTACCCAACCTTTTTGGCGCCAAGGTTTAATTTCGTTTTTTTTAAAACCTGACGTATTGTTTCGTGAGAAACGCTGTCAATATAATCAAGTTCAACAACTTTATCAGCCAGCAGCCGCATAGACCACCGGGAAAAACCCTGTGGCGGGTCACTGCAACTCAAGGCAACAAGATGTGCTTCAAAATCTCCATCGGCCTTTTTGTCGTATATTCGAATCCCTTTCTTACCGTTTAACGTTATGTCAAGACCTTCTTCTACAAATCGCTTTTTGACTCGGTCAATTTTTCTCATACCGATTTTCAGAACTCGGGAGATTTCTTCATTAGTAGAACGTTTTTTCTGGAACTTTCCTTCATCGCAACTAAGTAAAAGCAAGGCATTTATGACTTTCTGTGATTTATGGGTGCCCTTGGAAACGATTTTGCCTAAATATTCCCTTTCCTCTTTTGTTAAAGTGACGATATATTTTTTCATATTCAGTCCTCCATGGGTG
>Ga0268285_1000301_pt1 | contig 30230 bp, 26 predicted proteins | sample saktaG_2_FD_190144 | JGI IMG/M metagenome (GOLD analysis project Ga0268285, IMG submission 190144) | Saline water microbial communities from Sakinaw Lake, British Columbia, Canada - sak_2013_06_06_120m | ecosystem: Environmental > Aquatic > Non-marine Saline and Alkaline > Saline ... | reverse complement strand
TGTCTTTCTTCTGGCGATTTAGTTATCACTTGATAATTAACTGACGGCGAAGTAACCACCAAACTTAATCCATATTCTCTTTTCAATCTTTCTAAAACTATTTCCAAATGAAGCATGCCCAAGAAACCGCCGCGGAATCCCCGACCTAATCCTTGAGTAGATTCTGGTTGATATTGTAAGGAGGCATCATTTAATTTTAATTTCGCCAAACCATCTTTTAATAAATCGTAATCATCGGTTTCGGCTGGATAAAAACTGGCAAAAACCATTGATTCTGGTTCCTGATAACCAGGCAACGCCTTAAGGGACTGTCCTTCGGTTCCTAAGGACTCGGTCCCTATGGTATCACCGACCCGGCATTGGCTAACATCTTTTAAACCAGTAGCCAGATAACCAATTTCACCTGCACCAAGCGAATCTACCTTGGTCAATTGAGGTTTAAAGATGCCTACCTCCATGACTTCAGTTGAGGTATTCGAAGCAAGCATCATTATTTTATCGCCTCTTTTAATCTGACCATCAACAACTCTGATATAAGCAATCGCTCCTTTATAGGAATCATAATGAGAATCAAAGATCAAGGCCCTCAAAGGACTTTTTGGGTTATCGGTTGGCGGAGGAATTATTTTAATAATCGCCTCAAAAACTTTTTCTATATTAGTTCCTTGTTTGGCCGATATTTTGAGAACAGGTCCAAGGACAGTCCTAACAGGACTGTCCTTGAATAATTGAACAATTTCTTTTTCTGTTTCTTCTACTCGGGCATTGTGCAAATCAATCTTATTTACCACTGGAATAATGGCTAAATTCTGCTTTTGAGCTAAATATAAATTAGCCAGAGTTTGGGCTTGAATACCTTGACTGGCATCAACCAACAAAATTGCTCCTTCCACGGCCGCTAAACTCCGCGAAACTTCATAAGAAAAATCAACATGACCGGGCGTATCTATCAAATTAAGAATATAACCCTGATACTTCATCCGGACCGGCTGTAATTTAATGGTAATTCCCTTCTCTCTTTCTAAATCCATCATATCCAAAAACTGAGCCCGCATTTTTCTTTTCTCTATGGTCTTAGTTAATTCCAAAAGCCGGTCAGCCAAAGTTGACTTACCAGCGTCTATGTGACTAATAATACAAAAATTACGGATATTCTGTCGCATTATTTTAAGGACTGTATTTTAGGGACTGTCCCTGGAATACAGTCCTTTATCGGTTATTGGCTTCGTCAATTCCTACTTGAGGTAATTTTTTCCCAGGTAAACGACTAAATAAGGAAGACAGAAACAGTTTCAATTCATCCAAGCGGAAAAGCCAGGCAAAGAAGAAATAAATTAAAAGACCAGCTATTCCGGCCAAGCCGCCTTGTATTAAAAGGCCTAAGCCAGTGGCTGTATTAACCAAAGAAGCTAAAAATTGCAAGGCCAGATAAGCGGTTAAAGCCGCTAAAAAAGAAGCGATAATCATTTTTGTTCCAGAGACAAAAATATTCTTTTCATCTAATCCTTTGACTCCGCCCTGACGTAACGTTGGAACTCCGCTTGAGGAATAATCTGCTATTTTCTTTCGTAAGGCAACAAAAAGCAAGAAAAGATAAAAAATACTGCCCAAAGAAAAACCTAAAGCTAAACCAGGTACGCCTAAAGAACGACTCAAGAGCCAGGCCGCGGGCAAACGGACTACGGTAGCCAACAAGCCGATTAAAAAAGGTGTTCGGGCATCTTCCCAGGCAAAAAAGCCGCGCAAAAAAAGCAAGATTAAGGCCTCAGCAAAAAGAGATATTGAGAAATAAGCTAAGGTCTGAAAAGTCAAAATAGTATCTTGCCAGTTAAAACAACCAGTGCCTAAAATAACCCGGACAATTTGAGCTCGCAAGATAATAAACAAGGCGGCCGAAGGCAAAGTAAAGAAAAGAATTTGGCGCAGAGTTAAAGAAAACGTTTTAACAAAACCGCTAATGTCTTTTTTTTGAGCAGTTTGGGAAAGTTTAGGAAAAGCGGCCAAAACAAAAGAAATGCCAAAAATACCCAAAGGGAAACTCCAAATATTATGAGCTAAATTATAGACAGCGATGCTACCAACAACCAGAAAAGAAGCAAAGACAGTCATCACCCAAAAATTAATTTGGGAAAGACCTAAACTCAAAACTCGCGGCAACATTAATTTGAAAATTCTTTGAACCCCTTCAAATTTAAAATCAAAAACAGGTCGCCATCTAAAGCCACAAAAGCAAGCTGAAGGAATCTGAATAAGCATATGACAGAAAGCACCTAAAACAACACCATAAGCTAAACCCATTAAACCAAAATAATTAACTAAAACTAAAGCGCCGAAAATAATGCCCAAGTTATACATAATGGGAGCTAGAGCATAAATCAAGAAACGGCGAAAACTTTGCAAGATACCGCCAAAAACAGCACTTAAGCCCAAGAAGAAAGGACTTAAAAACATAATTCTGGTTAATTGAACAGTCAGTGACAATTTTTCTGAAGAAAAGCCAGGAGCAACTAATCTGATTATCCAGGGAGTCAGAATTATCAAAAGAGCGCAAATAACTATCAGAGACAAAGCCATTAAATTAAGGACACTATTAGCTAAATGCCAAGATTGTTTTTTATCTTTCTGAAGATATTGGATAAAAACAGGGATAAAACCAGCCGAAATTGCTCCCAAGACCAAAAGCGAATAAACTAAATCAGGCATACGGAAAGCCGCATAATAAATATCCAATTCATCACCGGCTCCAAACTGACCAGCTAAAATCCTGTCTCGGAAAAGACCTAAAAGTCGGCTAACTAAAGAAGCCGCTCCTAAAATAACGGCGGCCACGGCTATGGTTTTTGATTGGCTATTGAAAAAAGATTTAAACATCTATTAAACAAGACTCGATGATATGTTTTTCAGCTACGCCAAAATCCCCAGCGTGGATTTTGGCTGCTGCGAGTTGCTCGCTCTCCGCCTTCGGCGGAACCATGCCCGCTCGCAACTCGATGCCGCTAAAAAAAACATATCACCAAGTCTTTAAAGCCTCCTTTAAAACTCAAAAGTCACTCCTAAAAATCTATCTAAACTCAAATCAGTTTCCATCTGCCAATGATCTGATTCCAGTCTACCTTGTTCCGGATGCTGCCAGGAAATCTGCCAGTCAGCCGGAAATTTAATTTGATGACTAAATTGACTACACAAACTACCAGACTGCTTTTGAGCTAATAAACTATAACTATCCGTTGACTTAGTCAAGTTAATTTTGAAAGGCAGTTTGTACTGATAAGTCAAAGTAACTGTCTCGCCCGGGCTAACATAAACCCAATTACCAAAAACGGTCTGGTCATTTTCTTCAAAAATGTGGGTGCCGGTTTTTTGGTCAATGACCATCTTGCTTTCAATAAAATTAACCAAAGAATCGGCTTTAAAGCCCTGCTCCTGATAATCAATTGGCGGCTGATAAATTTCTATGGTTTGTCCTTGAGCGGAAAGCAATTGACTGCCTAAGGGTAGATAAACTCTCAAATAATTAGCATTGACCCGATTCCACCAATCGTATTGAAAATGACCGCCTTGATGCTCTCTGGTTATAGTTAAGGTATCAATAATTGATCCGTCTTCTTGAATTTCTGCTTGATGATTAATTGTTTCCTTAACCACCCGGTCGGTTTTGTAACCATTAATATTTGAAGAAACCACGCTTAAATAATCTCGAGTAGTGGTCAAAATTTCTCCAGACCAGCCTTCTTGACTAACTAAGTTTTCCAAAGAGGGCTCCTTAAAATAGATTAAAATATGTTTTTCTTTAAGACAGTCAAAAATAATCGTTAAGGCCTCTTTTCTTTTTGAAGAAGATAATTGATTTAAGGCCTTGATAAATACAGGCGCCAAATCAGCTAAAATTTTCTTGGGCTGATTAAGTTCTTTATCATAATCAGTTTCTGTCTGATATTGAATTAACTCAACAAAATTCTCGGCGGTTAAAGTAAGGTCATAAGCAGGCATAGCCAGCGGACCTGTTAATTTAAGCAGGCGTTCAATAACTGTTGGCGTTAAACTAATCACTCCATCAACTGTTGGCCCACCGGTTTTTTCATAAAACCAGGCTACTTTTTCAGCTGAAGTGGGAAAATCAGCAAACCAATTAGCGTCATGCATTGACCAAGTGGTACTGATTTTTTGAATTGGCTGCGGCGGAATAATCTTTTCTCGCAATTGACCATCAATATTGTAAATCCCCTCAATAAGCAGGTCTTTGATGGCTCCTTTATTTAAAGTCAGCAGACCGTAAGTGCCGATAAAACCGCCACTGGCTCGCAGTTCGCTATTGTTTTGAAAAATTAATAAATATTGACGAGGATTATCTTGACCTAAAATACTCAAGAGAGCTGTTAAATAATCTTTAGCCTGACTAAGTATTTCTTCAACTAAAGGTAATTTTTCTTCTAAAGAAATAACGGCGGCCTGAATATCAGCCGGCAGAGATTCAACTTTAACTTGAGTTAATTCCTCTTGAGCTAATCTGATTCCAACTAATGCCTGGATTAAATTATTTTGATTAATGGCCATCAAATCAGTCAAGGAATTTTCTTGGCTGGCCAGGATATTTTCAGCCGAACCAGCTGACCCACTTTCGTCTGATGAATGCGGCGAGGCAAGATTGATTAAGCTAAATAAGTTATTAAGGGAAAAACTATTTATGGCCGAAGCTAAATTTTGACCAGCTTGAGCTAAATTTTCACCCACCTTAACTAAATGACTGCCCGAAGAAACCAAGTCTCCCCCAGGCAATTGTTCTAAGATGCCTAAAGTTAACTGACCTAATTTATGAATTTCCTCTTCAGCCTGAAGAAAATCAAAACCGGCCGAACTGAAGTTCTGGACAGCTTGCGGCCAGTCAGCCTGTCCTAATGACTCTTGAGCAGCCAAAAGATTATGGTAAGCAGCCAAACTGCTGCTAAGCACATCTTCTTTGATAACTAAACCATGACTAAACCAAGCAGTCATTGGAATAATTAAAGAAATCAAAAAACCGGCCATTAAAAAACTGCCAAATGATTTAAATCGAAATAATCTCGGAGTTTTTTTAGAAACGAGGCCCTTAAAAGATTTTTCAATAATCGGCTGTTTTGGAAATTGAATTACTGGAGAGTAATCCCGAGAAGCGACTTCGGGAAAATAAAAATCTTCTAAAGAAGCAGTAAGAGCAACGGCTTCATCAGGGACTTCAGGGGCTTTAAGAGCTTCATCAAGGACATCAGGGAGAATCCTTTTTACGGCGTTCTTGGAATGGGGACGCCGTAAAAGGGGCTCTCCTTGTTTGACTGATTCTTTGACTAAACTGATTTGCCTTTCCCCCAAAAGATTATCAGTTGTTTCAATTTCATCTAATTCAGCTAAAATTTCTTCCTTAGTCGGCAATTCCTCAGTAAGTAATTTTGAGGGCAAATCTTCAGTAATTATTCTCTGGGACTCAGGCCAAGATGACTCTGGTTTTTTTACCCCGCACCTTTTCTGGATATGCTCCGCATTTGAACTATAATCCAGAAAAGGTGCGAGGTTTATTTCTATCGCTTCTTCTCTCTGCTTATTTTCTTGTTCAGTTCTTCCTTCTTTTAAATCTAAAATTGTTTTTATCTTTTTAATTTTCTCTATATCTAAATTACCCTGGTCAGTGACCGGTTTGATATCAAATAAGGTAGTAAGGATACGACAACGCTTGGTCTCTTGAAATGTTTTGAGCATACGACAAAACGCCCTAATAAATTGGGACGATTTAATTATACCACGTATTCATTTATTTATTACTGTGGACAAAATAAAAAATTCCCTGACAAGAATTATGAATTCAGGGATTTTTTTAGGCTTGTTTTAGGCCTTTAAGGCCTAACTTTTATACAAACCAGCGTCATTATAAATCTTCAATGTTTTCTGAGTCATTTTTGACCATTGGTATTTTTGAATTCTTTTGAATCCTTGGTCAATTAATTTCTCTTGAAGTTTTTTATCTTTTAAAACCTGCTTAATTTTCTCAGCCATTTCTTCGGTATTTTCCGGGTCAAAATAGAGAGCGGCCCGGCCTAAAATTTCAGGCAAACAAGTGGCTTTTGAACAAACCACCGGTAAACCAAAAGCCATAGCCTCTAAAGGAGGCAGACCAAAACCTTCGCCTAAAGAAGGAAAAACATAAAGAGAAGCATTTTGGTATAAAATATTTAAATCGGGGTCAGAAACAAAATCTGTAAAAATTATTCTGCCCGAAGGCACGGCAAACGACATTTTTTTTAGCCGTTGATAAAAATAATCCAGTTCACCGACTAAAACTAATTGGTAATCCATTCGCTTATCCTCAATTAATTTCTTAAAGGATAAAATCAATCGTTCCAAATTCTTATGAGGGTAAGCATTGCCAACATAAAGAATATAGGGTTTACCTAAAAACACAGCCCTTGTTGATAGGACTGTATCTGAAGGACTGTTCCCTTGGTCTGTGTACTTACGGACTGGCGCTCCTTCATAAACTACCTCTATCTTTTCTGACTTAACTTTAAAGTATTTTAAGATATCTTTCTTGGTATAATTAGACACAGTAATAATTTTTTTAGCCCGCTTAATTGCCAAATAAACAACTAAACGGTAAGCTAAATTTTTTAGCCAGTATAAAAACGGATTGAGCGTGGAGGCCCGCCGAGTGGGAAACTTCCTTAAGACCAAATCATGAATAGTGACGACAAATGGTTCCAGGCAAAAAATGGGTACGTTAAAATGAGAAAAGTGCATTAAATCAACTTTGGCCTGCCAAATTTTTATGGGCATTAAAATCTGCTCTGGCAAACCATACCATCGATAATCAGCTAAAACTTTTTTAAAATTAGGATTGCTCGGCTGATATTCAGACCAATTTTCTCGACGAAGAAAAATAATATATTGATTGGTTAAATCAACCTTTTCTAAATTCTCAACTAATTTCTGGATATAACGCCCTAATCCTTTTTGTTTAGGCCCGTAAAAACGGGCATCAATACCTATTTTCATTTGACTTTTTGTCTTAATTTACATAAAATTCTATATAGCACTATTTCAATATAGTACCTTAAAAAGGGGTTATAAAATGAGAGAGAAAATCAATAAAATATAGGAAAAATGGTGGCGGAAGGCGCTAATGACAGATTTAAAATATCTTTGTTTTACTGTCGTAACCGCCCTCCTTCTTCTTTGGATATTTGGAGATTCTATATTTGCTAATCTGGAATGAGGTGGAAAATGGAAATAATCTGTATAACAATGGCCGTCGGAGCAGGATTAATCTTTCTTACCTTATTTTTTGCTCCATTGTTCACTTAAAATTTATAAACTAACCTGGTAGCCAACATGGCTACCTTTTTTTATTCGGTTAATACTTTTAATGTCTGTCGGGCGCATTTTGACCAAGAAAACTTTTTGGCTTGGGCAATGCCTTTTTTAATAAGTCGCTCTTTTAAATTACTATCAGTCAAAGCCATTTCCATGGCCCAGGCCAATTCATCAATATTGTAAGGATCAATCATTAAAGCGCCCTGACCAACTACTTCTGGCAAAGAGGAAGTGTGAGAAACAATTGTGGGCAAACCACAAGCCATAGCTTCTAAGGGTGGAAAGCCAAAGCCCTCAAAAAAACTGGGATAGACAAAAAGTTCGGCTAAATTATAAAGATAAGGCTTGTCTTTATCTTCAATAAATCCAGTAAAAATAATATCTCTTCTATATTTTGATTCTTGGGCCGTCTTTAAGATGTCTTTATAAAGCCATCCGTTAGTTCCGGCAATAACTAATTTTATCTGGGAGCCTCGCTTTCCCTGTCTTTTCAATAATTCAAAGGCCTTGATTAGACCAATAAGATTTTTGCGAGGTTCGATGGTTCCAAAATAAAGAACAAACCTATCTGGTAAATTATATTTCTTTTTTAATTTGACAGTTGATTGGGCAGTTAATTTGAGAGCGACACTCCCATTTTTAATTGGCCTAAACTGTTTCCCCACTCCCGAATAAATCACCCTTATTTTCCCCGGCTCAAGACCATAAAGATTGATCAAATCATCTTTAGTTGATCGAGAAACAGCGATAATTTTATCAGCTTTTTTAGCTTCTTGTTGGGCGGCCATCAAAAATCTCTGCCATAATCTTTTTCGCCGGGAAAAAAAACCTGGATATCGCTCAAAAGATAAATCATGAAAAGTAATTATTTTTTTGGAGCCGACTGATAAGGGAGCTGTAAAAAAATGAGGGTTAAAATAGAGATCAAAGCCGCCCAGTAATTTATCAATTTTTGGCTGATGAGCATAGCGGGCGGCCATAAAAAAAAGACGGTTGGGAATTCTGAAATCTTTTAACTGAACATTATTTAAAGAAAGCCAAGGATAATTCAGTTGAACTTTTTGATAGGCATTGTAAAAAAGCTTGAAATTAATTTTTGGCTCCAGCGGCAAAAGCTCGGATAAAAGATTAATTGTGTATTCCTCGACACCGGTCCTGGTACCGCGAGCAAGAACTCTAAGGTCAATTCCAATATTCATTATAGTAAGTAATAGCAAGGATTTCCTGCAATTAAGGACTAGATTCCTTTATAGGGACAGTCTCTGATTACTTAATGGCAAGTCCTTGACTCTTGATAAACCTTATAATCTTTTCTTTAAATCTTTCTTCATCAAATTCCATGGCTTTTTCTCTAATCAACTGAGGGTTAAAATCAGTTGATTTAAATTTTTTGAGGGTCTTGATTAAATGTTCTGGGGTTTGTTCTTCAAAAAATAAACCAGTTACTCCTTCTTTAACGGTCTCCAAAGCTCCACCAGCTCGATAGGCAATAACTGGCCGACCAGCGGCCATCGCCTCAACGACCATCATACCGAAATCCTCTTCTTGAGGAAAAATTAATGCTTGACAGTGAGCATAATACTCTTTTAATTTCTCGTCTGAAACTAAACCAATAAATTCTATATTATTTTTAGCTTGTCTCTGTAATTTTTTTCTCTCCGGTCCATCGCCAACAATCTTCAAAGGCCAGCCCAATCTGTTAAAGGCCTCGATGCCTAAATCAAATCTTTTATAAGGTAAAAAACGACCGACCATCAAAAAATAATTATCTAAATTTGAGCTAATCTTAAATAAATTGGTCTTAATTGGCGGATAAATAACTATTGAATCATGATGATAATATTTCTTGATTCGCTCAGCCACAAATTGGGAATTAGCAATAAATTTATCAACCCGTTGAGCGGCTTGTTCATCCCAAAGCCGGATATAGTTCATAAAAAATGGGATAACTTTTTTAACTAAGCCAGGATAACCAAATTCTTCAATATATTTATGGGAATCATCCCAGGCATAGCGAATCGGCGTATGACAATAACAAATGTGAAGGGTCTTAGCTGAAGTAATCACTCCTTTGGCGTAACTAGCTGAATCAGAAAGGACTAAATCATATTGAGAAAGGTCAAACTGTTCAATGGCTAAAGGCATCAACATTAAAAAAGAACGATGATGAGATTTAAGCAAAGGGATTTTTTGTAAAAAAGATGTCTTGAGGCAACGATTTTCAAAGGCATAGCCGGTTTTCTCTTTATGATAAAGCAGGGTGTAAATCGGCGCTTTTGGGAAAATTTGACAAAAGGCTTCTAATACCCTTTCGGCCCCTCCGTATTGATTTAGATAATCGTGAACTAAAGCAACACGCATGTTAAAATTATCAAAATTTGGCGAAGCTAAATTTTGCTAGAATTTTGAGCACCCCGCCCTCTAAGCTGTAATTTAGTAATAATTAAGTAATATTTAAAGATAAATTACTTTTTGACTCTATACTTTACAATTAGAGCATAGAGGGCGGGGTTAAGTTTTTCTAACAAACCCAGCCGCCGAAGCAAGAAATTATATTTATCATAAGCATAGACGACTGGGTTTGACAAAATCCTTAACAGGCCGATCTATCCCTCAATAAAACAACCCAGGTCTTTAAAAAGATTTTTAAGTCCATTAATAAAGACCAATTTTCCACATAGTAAGTATCTAATTTAATTTCTTCTTCAAAAAGTAAGTCAGAACTACCGCTAACTTGAGCAAAGCCAGTCATGCCTGCCTTAATAGCTAAAACCTTTTTATGATGTTTTTGATATTGAGCTATTTCATCCGGCTGATGAGGCCGGGGCCCAATCAAGCTCATTTCTCCTTTTAAGACATTAATCAGTTGAGATAATTCATCAATCCGATATTTACGCAAAATTTGACCAACTTTAGTTATTCGTGGGTCATTTTTAATTTTAAAAAGAGGACCATCTTGTCTTTCGTTATAAGTCCATAATTTTTTTTTCATCCCCTCTGCTTCTTTAATCATTGAACGAAATTTGTAAAGTTCGAATTCTTTACCTTGGCTGATTCTTTTCAATTTAACTAAAACTGGCCCAGCTGAATCCAATTTAATAATAAAAGAAATTAGTATAAAAAATGGACTTAATAGAATCAAACCAAAGAAAGCGCCGATAAAATCAATGATTCTTTTAATAATCTTTCCCCAACCATCTAAAGCAGTTCGTTTTAATTCAACCATCGGCACATCGCCCAATGTCTCCACCGAAGTGTTACTGGTTAGGGTTTGAAAAAGATTAGGGACAAATTTGAAAACTAAATGATTTTCTTCGCAAAAATTAACTAATTCTAAAATCTTTTTTCTAGGCCAATTAGGGTCGGCTAAAATAACTTCTTCAATGCCCGGATTATTGGCTTTGGCTTTAATTTCCTCTATATCTGGTTCAATTAAATTGGCCACTAATTGATAACCCAAGTTGGTTTGTTCTTTAATATTTTGAACAATTTTTTGACTGAGACCGTCTCGACCAACCACCAAGACCCGTTGAGTGCCAAAATGATACTTCCTCATTAAATATTTCTGCCAATGACCGACTAAAAGACGACCAAAGCAGACAAAAATAATAGCCATTAACCAACCGGCTAAAATAAGGAAACGTGAATCAAACCATTCGCGGCGGAGAAAGATATAAAAAACTAAAACAATAATGCCGGCCGAAAGACCAATAACAATTTTAAAAAAATCTTCTAAAAAAGGCCGGCTAAGTTTAATTTTATAAAGACCGACCAAGGCAAAAACAATTAGAAGAAAAAGAGCCACGCCAATAACCAAAACAAAATAACGATTAAAAGGAAGATTTAAACGGAAAAGAACTGGTCGGTATTGAGCCAGCCAAGGACTGGTCCGTAAAGAATAAGCAGATAAACCAGCTCCTAAAATCATTAGAAAATCTAAAGGGACTAAAATTGAAGTAAAAATGAGTTCTGACTTTTTCATTGATTTGATTTTAATGATTTTTGAGGAAAAAATCAAGGAGCTGAGTATAACCCCGTACTTATTCTGCGGTTATTCGCGTCAAGGATAGACCTCAAATTAATAAAAAACACGTCATCAGACGTGTTTTTTATTGCCCAAGCAAGTAATAAGCCGGGTTCTGTCGAGGATAGTCATCTATCTAGGCCTGTCATTACTGATTGGCTCGAGCGAGCTACTTTTCATCATCCCGCAGTACTGCGGGATGGTTTGCTCTTGCACCAGGCAGGGTTTACCGCATCATTGCGTTTCCGCAAGATGAGAGGGGTCTTACTCCCTCACTTTTCACCTTTACCCCACTCAAGGAGATTGCCCCTTAAGCGAAGAAATATTGTCTCTGTGGCACTTTCCCTATTCTCACGAACGGTGGGCGTTACCCACTGCCTTTTTTATGGTGCCCGGACTTTCCTCCCTGATTCAAAAATGAACCAGAGCGACTACCTAACTTACTTGGGCTATTTTAAGTATAGTCCTATTTGGATAGAATGTCAACTTCGTAGAAAAATACAGAGAAACTTCGGCTTTATCTTTCTTGTTTACTCTTTGAGTGAACTTGCCAAAATTCTTTTATGGGGTCAAGAGAATTAAAGACCAGGCAAAGCAGAAGTCTTCTCTTGGTTGTCCAAGGCCTGATTGACTAATCGGTCAGCTTCTTTGTTTTGCTGGCGAGGAATGTATTTTAAATTAACCTGTTCAAAATCTAAAATTAAATTCCAAACCTTAAGGAACAATGGCTGGAGATCTTCTTCTTTAATTTTATACTGATGATTCAATTGCTTAGCCACCAGCTCACTATCTAAGCGAATCTCAATTTCCATGGCCTTGGCTTTTTTCTTACCAAAAAGAAGTTTAACCTTTTTTAAAGCAAAAACAACCGCCTCATATTCAGCTTGATTATTAGTCGCTCGACCAATAAAATCAGAATATTTCTTGAGGGTCTGACCATTTTGAGTAACAACTACTCCAATGGCCGCTGGCCCAGGATTATCCCGCGCCCCGCCATCAGTATAGATAATAATTTTCATAAAGTTTTAACCTTTAAATCAATTATTTTCATCTGTAAATCCCTTGTTCCGTTCCACTCATCAACAATAAGCTCAAAAACTACATCAATTAAATCGCCGACTTTCAGTTCATCAGCCCGCTTTCCTAAATTAAAACCGATTGCTTTAAATGTTTTACCACTGTTTGATTGATTATTAAACATCATTAATTCCATTTTCAAATGGTGACCATTATTGCCAACCATTCTTAAATGAGCAACCTCTAAATCTTCAGCTAAAAACTTTGGCTCAGGATTAGCCCGACCAAAAGGAGCAAAAAGCTGAATTTGGTCATAATTCTGCCAGGTAATTTCTTCCAAAGATAATTCTGTATCAATATCCAAATAAGGAATTAAATCTTCACTCTTTAATTGAGCTTCAGCCATCTGATTAAAAATTTCTTTGACCTGCTCTAATTTTTCTTTTCTCATTTTAAAGCCAGCTGACATCTTATGCCCGCCAAAATCATCAAAGAAATCAGCGCATTTTTCAATCGGTTCCATTAAGTTAAATTTAGGAATAGTCCGACAGGAAGCACGAATTATCCTTCCAATTTCTTGATAGATAATTGCCGGCCGACAATATTTATTAGCGATCTTGCCAGCTACCAAACCGACCAGACCGACTGGCCAATCAGCGCTGCCTTCAAAGATTAATTTTGGATTGACTTCTTGGGTAAATTTTTTTTCTAAACGGCTTTTTACTTCTTGAACAATCTTATCAGTTAAGCTCTGTCTGGCTAAATTATTCTGATTAATTTGTTTAGCTAAACTGGCCGCTTCTTTTTTATCTTGAGTGATTAAAAGCTGGAAAGCTCGATTAGCATGGTCCATCCGACCAGCCGCATTTAGGCGCGGCCCTAAAATATAGCCAAGGGTATAGGTATTAAGATTAGTTGCCGGCGCTTCCCCATTTAAAGACGGTTGAGTTAATTGAGGGGCTACTTGAGCTATTTTCATTAATTCCTGAAGGCCTGGCCATTTAGTTTGAGCTAAAACCCCTAAACCGTATTTAACTAAAGTTCGGTTCTCGCCAATAATCGGCATGACATCAGCTACCGTAGCCAAAGCCACCAAATCAAGCAGCCATTTTTTTAGAGAATTTGTCTGATTATTTAAGGGAATGCCTCCCCCTTTTTGGGAGTCGGACTCCAAAATTAAAGCACAGACCAGTTTGTAAGCGACAGCGGCTCCGGCTAAGCTTTTAAAGGGATATTTGTCTTTTTTCTGCCAGGGGTTTATTAGGGCAACTGCCTTAGGTAAGTCATCTCTTAATTTATGGTGGTCAGTAATAATAATATCAATACCTAAAGAATTAGCTAAGACCACTTCTTCAAAATCAACACTGCCACAATCAACCGTAATAATTAAATTAGCCCTGGCTTTGGCTAATTCCTTAATCGCCTGATCATTTAAACCATGGCCTTCTTTAGCTCTATCGGGAATATAAATATCAAAATTTTTAACTTTTAAGGCACGGAAGGTTAAAAATAAAATAGCGGCAGCACAGACTCCGTCAGCATCAAAATCTCCATAAATTACTATTTTTTCTTGCTTTTTAATCGCCTCAAGAATTCGCTTAACCGCCTTTTTCATTCCTTTAAGTAAAAACGGGCTATGAAAATCTTCTTGAAAATCAGGATTAAAAAATTCGTCGATTTGCGGTTGGGTCTTGAAACCGCGATTATAAAGAAGTTGAGTAATTAAGGGAGAGTATTCGGGAAATTGTTTAAAAAAAGCGCTGGGCGCTTTTGGTTTAAGTTGCCAATTCATAATTATTCAAGAGCCTCTATGCCTGGCAATTTCTCGCCAGCCAGAAACTTAAGCATGGCACCGCCGCCGGTAGAAATATGGCCTATCCTATTTGTTAAATTTAGTTGTTCTAAAAGAGTAATCGTATCACCGCCGCCAACTACCGAAAAAGCTGAGCTTTGCGCCACGGCTTGGGCGACGGCTCGGCTGCCAGAGGCAAACTTAGCTACTTCAAAAACTCCCATTGGGCCATTCCAAACAATCATTTTAGCTTGAGATATTATCTGATTAAAAAGCTGAATGGTATCTGGCCCAATATCCAAAATCATTTCCTTTTCTTCAGTCTTGCCCACCGGGACAATCCGACTAGGCGCTTGACCCTGAGCATCAATTGAAGCAATAACATCGACCGGGATATGAAGTTTAATATTGGTTAATTCTAATTTTTTGACTTCATCAACCATCTCTTCTTCAACCACTGATTTGCCGATAGCAAATCCTTTAGCGCTGATAACTGTATTGGCTAAAGCGCCTCCTAAAATTAAGCTATCAGTTTTTTCTAAAAAGCTTTTAATCACCTTGATTTTAGTGGAAATCTTAACTCCACCAATAATGACCAATAAAGGATGGACTGGCTCATCTAAAATTTTAGAAAGAGCTTTAATCTCTTTTTCCAAAAGCAAACCAGCCCGATGCGGTAAATATTGAGGCAAGCCGACTATTGAAGCATGAGCCCGATGAATTGTTCCAAAAGCATCATTAACATAAACTTCCCCTAATTTAGCTAATTGTTGGGCAAAATCCGACTGATTATTTTTCTCTCCAGCCTGGAAACGCAAATTTTCTAATAAGAAAATCTCTCCAGCTTGAATATTTTTGAGCCGCTTTTCAACTTCCTGACCCAGACAATCATCTAGTTTAACTACCGGCTGACCTAAAAGCTCCTCTAATCTTTGAGCCACTGGATTTAAACGCAAGCTTTCTACGATTTTACCTCCGGGCCTGCCTAAATGAGCCAAAAGGATAATTTTAGCTCTTTGTTCAAGTAAATAACGAATAGTCGGCAAAGCGGCTTCTAAACGCCAGTCCTCCTTTTCATCAACTCGCCCATCATTGCCCAAGGGAACATTAAAATCAACTCTAACGAGAACTCTTTTATCTTTAAAATTAAAATCTCGGAGAAATTTCATTAAAAGCAAGGCAAGCTCAGGATATGTTTTTTTTCAGCTAACGCGAAATTTCCCAGCGCGAAATTTCGCGGCAGTGAATTGCTTGCTCTTTTTGCTTCGCAAAAAACCATGCCCGCTCGCAATTCAATGCCGCTGAAAAAACATATCCCGAACTTACGCCTTATTGTCCAACAGCATTCTCAACAATCTTGACAAACTCCGTAGCATTTAAAGAAGCATTGCCAACTAAGACTCCATTCATAGCCGCTCCCTTGATATAGTCAGTGGCGGTTTGGCTGGTCACACTGCCGCCATAAAGAATTTTAACTTTTTCGGCTATGGCGCGATTATAAAATTTAGTCAAAGTTTTACGGATAAACAAAGCTGCTCTCATAGCTTCGTCTGACGAACAAGGAACTCCGGTGCCAATTGCCCAAATTGGCTCATAAGCAATTACTATTTCTCTAATTTTAGCCGCCGAAATCCCCATCAAATCTTTTTCTAATTGCTCGCCAACTTTTAAACTCATTTCATTAAGCGGCTGACCTTGAGAATTAAAGGTATCCCTTACTTCTTCGCCAAGACATAAAATAGGTCTAAGGCGGGTTTTCAAAGCCGTCTTGATTTTTTTGTTAATAAGTTCGTCGCTCTCTTTAAAATACTTTCTTCTTTCTGAATGCCCAATAATGACATATTGACAACCCAAATTTTTAAGCATTAAGGGGGAAACCTGGCTAGTATAAGCGCCTTTTTCTTCCCAAAAACAATCTTGCCCGCCAAAGGCAAGTCCGCCTCTGGCAGAGGCGATCAAATAATACAACCAAATAAACGGCGGACAGATAACTATTTCCGCCTCTTTTATTTTCCTGACCTCTTTCTCGACCGCCCCAAAAAGATGCTCCGCCTCTTTTTGAGTCGTCGGATTCATTTTCCAATTAGCGATAATTAGTGGTTTTTGGTCCATTTTTAATTCTTCTTTTAATTATTATTCCGACAACTATAATCAAGGCCAGAATGACAAAAAATAAAGAAATTTCTTTATAATACCCAGCCAGCAACGCCTGATTAGAGCCGAAAGCGTATCCTAAAACAGCTAAAATTATAACCCAAATGCCAGAACCTAAAGAAGTGTAAAAAACAAAGCTCTTTAAATTCATTTTAGAAAAACCAGCTGGAACAGAAATTAATTGTCTTATCCAAGGAACTAACCGACCAATAAAAGTAGAAAGGTTGCCGTATTTCAGAAAATACTTTTCTGCCTGAACCAGCTTTTCGGGATTAATTAATAAAAACTTGGAAAATTTCTTTCCAGCCAAAGCATAAATGATTTTACGGCCCAGAGTATAAGCTAAATAATAATTGATTAAAGCGCCCAGTAAACTACCCATTATTCCGGCAATGATCACTAAATAAATATTAAACCGACCCTGCTGAGCTAAATAAGCAGCTGGCGGAACAATAATTTCTGAAGGGAAAGGTATAAAAGAGCTTTCTATGGTCATTAAAACAACTACTCCCAAATATCCTATCTTCAAAATTATACTGGTTACTAAAGAAGCTAACCAAACAAAAATACTTTCTATCATTTTATTCCTCTCAAAAATTCAGCCGCTTTTTCTGGTTCAATAGTGCTGATTTCTATACCAGCTCCTAATTCAAAGCCAGCCCAGATGGCTATTTTAGGCAAAATGTTCAGATGCCAATGATAATTGCTATAACTTTTCTTGTCGCTAGGCGCCGTATGGATATAGAAATTATAAGCCGGGTCTTCAAGCCCTTGGTAAATCATACTCAAGGCCTTTCGCAAGGCATCAGCAAAAAGCTCTTTGTCATCCTCGTCCATTTTTTCAAAATAGGGTAAATGTTCTTTAGGATAAACTCTTACCTCAAAAGAAACCTGCGAAGCAAAAGGACAAAGAACAACAAATTTCTCATTCTGATAGATAACCCTTTGACCATCTTTAATGTCCCATTTAATCATCTGACAGTAAACACATTCGCCCTGATTGCGATAAAATGATTCGGCCCCATCAATGCTATCTCTTAAATCCGGGTCAATTACCGGAATAGCAATCATTTGAGAATGAGGATGAGCCACCGAAGCCCCGGCCTCTTGACCATGATTATGAAAAATAGATACATATTTAATAAACTTTTTGTTTATCAAATCTAAATATCTTTCCTGATAAAGGTCGACAACCATTCTTACTTCTTTTTGAGAAAATTGAGCCATTTGTTTCTGATGGTCAGCCATAATAATAACCTCTTGATAACCAAGCCCGTCCATAATTCTATTAGGCCCTTCTTTTCGTTCATTAAGCTGGTCTCCTTTGGAAAAAGCCGGAAAATCATTAGGTATAGAAATAACAAACCAACCGCCATCAGGCTTATCACGACGAGCAATTGCTTTTTCTAAAATATTTTCCCGGCAAAAAGGACAATCTTTGGGCAAAATCGCTTCCTTAATTCTTTGGTGCTTAACGAAAGTTTCTGGCCGCTGAGACCGGCCAGTGGCAATAGCTACCCAGTCATTAGAAACTAAATCCATACGTAATTCTGAAGGAAACCTCTTTTTCAATTTACTTTTAATCATATTTTTTTCTTATTGAATTCCATTTAACCCTTAATAATTCCTTAAGAGTCCGCCAATAAGCTTTCAAAGTAAGAGTGCCTCCGCCGGGGTTTATCCAAGCTACTGGCAATTCCTTTATTTGATATCCTTGCTTCTTGGCGATAAATAAAATCTCGAAATCAAAACCCCAACGTTCAAGGGTCTGCCGAGAAAAAATATTTTCCGCCACCTTAGCTGGAAAAAGTTTAAAAGCGCGCTGACTATCATGGATTTCCCAAACAGTTAAAAGACGAATTAAATATTTTGACCACTTGCCAAGTATTCTTCGATACCAAGCTGCTCCCTCTTCAATTTTGGCCCCTTCAACTTCAATAGAACCAATAATAACATCGTAATTCTGTTTTAAATAAGGCCAAAAACTTTCAATCTGGTCAATAGAAATAGCGTTATCCGCATCAAGGTAGATGCGATATTTTCCCTTAGCCTCAAGCATCCCCTGTCTAACTACCCAACCTTTGCCGTGATTTTCTTGATTATCAATTAATTTAAGGTTTTTAATTAAATTAATAAAATTTTTGACAATCTGGGCGGTTTTGTCTGGAGAACCGTCATTAACCACAATAATCTCGTAAGAATAATCTTGCTTAGTTAAATAACGGTCAATATCCAAAAGGGTATTGCTAATCCGCTTTTCTTCGTTATAGGCCGGAATAATGACTGATAAATAAATCTGGTCAGACATATAATTGTATTATATCATAAATCTGCTACTATACAAAAGTATGAAATACCATATTATAACCTACGGCTGTCAAATGAACAAATCTGATAGTGAAAGGATAGCCGCTCAGTTAGAAAAAAAGGGGTATCGGCCAACTCAAGAAATAAAACAGGCTGATTTGGTAGTGATTAACGTTTGTTCAATTAGGCAATCAGCTGTTAATAGAGTTTACAGCAAAGTTAAACAGCTTCATTCCCAAAACTCCAAGAGTAAACTCGTTTTAACTGGCTGTATTTTAGCCAAAGATAAAAAAAAACTTAAAGACCAAGTTAATGAAATTTGGCCGATTGTTGATTTGAAAACCAAACCAAAATGTCAATTCCCTAGTCAAGTATTTGTGCCGATTATGACTGGTTGCAATAATTTCTGTTCTTACTGTGTTGTCCCTTACACCCGTGGTCAGGAATATTCCCGACCAGCCCAGAAAATTATCAAAGAAATCAAAGATTTTGTTAAAAAAGGATACAAAGAAATAACTCTTTTGGGACAAAATGTAAATAGTTATCAAGATCAAGATGGACTGTCCCCGGGAGCAATTCCTCTCAACTTCCCAAATCTTTTAAAAACTCTCGATGACATCCCCGGTAATTTCCAAATAAAATTTCTCACTTCTCATCCCAAGGATATGTCTGACGAACTGATTAAAATAATTAGCCAAAGTAAAAAAATCTCCCGAGAAATTCATCTACCAGTTCAATCAGGCGACAACCAAATCCTTAAAAAAATGAATCGGGGCTATACCATTAATCACTACAAAAAATTAATCAAAAAAATTCGCCAGCAAATTCCCCAAGTAAAAATATCAACTGATATTATCGTGGGCTTTCCCGGCGAAACCAGAAACCAATTTCAAAAGACAGTTAACTTAGTTAAAGAAATCGGCTTTAAACAGGCCTATGTATCTGCTTATTCTCCGCGGCCCGGCACCACAGCGGCTAAATCAAGAGATAACGTTTCATCTAATGAAAAGAAAAGAAGAAAAAGAATAATCTTAGATTTAGTGAAATAAAAAAAGCGCTTGATTTGACAATTTGTATGCCAATAAAATGGCGCTTTATAATTTCAGGACTCTATTGGAAGCGGCGTCCTGGGCTGCGCTATTGGAAAAAGGACAAATTCTATATTTTTTAAGAGCGGGATCTGCGCTCTCTTGGTCCAAAAGGACCAGACACGAAAGAACAGACAAGGAACAGGATAATTTAATTATATAAACTCTAAACCCCATGTCAAGAGAAGGTTATCCACATAACAAACTAATTGTCATTCTCGGACCAACTGCTTCGGGAAAATCTGACTTAGCCATTAAATTAGCTAAGGAATTTAATGGTGAAATAGTCAGCGCTGATTCCAGACAAATCTATCAGGAAATGGATATTGGAACAAGTAAGATAGAAATGAGAGGGACTGTCCCTGTGATACAGTCCTTGTTTCAAGGACTGTATCACAGGGACAGTCCCTCTATGATTCCTCACTACTTAATTGATATCATTAAACCAAATCAAGAATTTACTTTAGCTCAATATAAAAGACTAGCCATCAAAGCTATTAAAGATATTAAAAAACGAGGCAAATTACCTTTCTTAGTTGGCGGCACTGGTTTGTACATTCAAGCTATCGTTGATAACTTACAAATTCCCAAAGTAAAACCAAACAAAAAATTAAGAAATAAATTAGAAAAATTAACCAGTCAAGAATTATTCAAACAACTTAAAAAATTAGACCCATTGGCTATCGCAACTGTTGACTCTCATAATAAAAGACGTCTGATTCGCGCCTTAGAAGTTTGTTTAATTACTAAAAAACCTTTTTCTCAACAGAGAAAAAAAGGTCAGCCGCTTTTTGATGTCTGCCAAATCGGTCTTAAAATAAATAAAAAAAACCTTGAAAAAAGAATTAATCAAAGGGTTGATAAAATGTTTAAAGCCGGCTTAGTTGAAGAGGTAAAAAAACTGGCTCAAAAATATTCTTTTGATTTACCAGCTATGTCTGGCATTGGTTATCAGGAAATTGGTCAATATCTCCAGGATAAAATTAACATCACCCAAGCCAAAGAATTAATCAAACAACATACCCGACGATACGCCCGACGCCAGATAACCTGGTTTAAAAGAGATAAACAAATCAACTGGGTCAGCAATTACCAAGAAGCCCAAAAAGCAATCGCTGATTTTATTTAAGCGGCCGTTTCCTTCTCGTCTTCATAAGCTGCGTCTTTTTTTTCACGAGCTGCTTTCAACACGTCATCAATTTTTTTCTCTTGTTGAGCCTTATATTCTTCAAACGATGGCTTTTTAGTTGCCTGCTCTGTTTCAGATTTTATTTCATCTTCTAGTTTTTTTGCCTCTTCCAATTTTCTTTCTGTTTCCTTTAATAATTCTTCAGTCCGTCGCTCCTCTAATATTGTTCCTGGACCTCCCTTCTCTCTTATGGCTATCTTTTCCTCTAACCCTTCTTTTTCCTCTATTAATTTCTCGTTTCCAGTTTCTTGGCCACCGGCTGCTTCCTTTTTTTTAAAATTGGGCTTAACTATTTCCAGTTTAGGCATTTTATTATCCTTTATTTATTGCCAAAATTATCAAAATGACAATTTTAATTGTCAATTTTGCTATAATTTTGAGCACCCCGCCCTCTATGCTGTAATTATGAAAGGTAAAACTAGATTTTTAAGAATAAAGTCTATTTACACTTAAAAATAATTGTTACAGTTTAGAGGGCGGGGTAAAGGTTTTGTTACCAGTCGCCTAAAGCGACTGGACAAAGCCCTTTATTTCTCGACCTTTAATTTTTGCTTCAAAATTTCGCCAACTATTGTTGGATTGGCCTGGCCTTGACTGGCAGCCATGACTTGGCCAACTAAAAACTGCAAGGCATTTTCTTTGCCTGATTGATAGTCCTTGACTGGCTGAGAATTTTTTTTAATCACCTGTTTAACTATTTCAGTTAATTCTGCTTCATCGCTAACCTGCCTTAATTTTTTATCCTCAACAACATGAGAAGGGTCAATGCCTGTTTGAAACATCTCCTGCAAAACTTTTTGAGCGGCTGAACTGGAAATTTCTTTTTGCTGGATTAAAGTAATAAATTCAGCGAAATTTTCCGGACTAATCTGACAATCCTCAATTTTTGTTTTACTGACTAATAATAACTTTTGCAGTTCAGTTAAGAAATAATTAGCCGTTAATTTAATCAAGGGTTGTTTGTCGCTAATTGATTTAATCTTCAGCCAGGTCTCTAATTCAGAAACAATCTGTTCAAAATAATCAGCCAAACCTTTACTACCTACCAAGGTATTAATATCAGCTGGAGGCAATTTATATTCCTGACTAAATCTTTGACGTTTGACTTGGGGCAGTTCGGGCAGTTCGGTTGATAAACGCTGACTAATGGAAGCCAGTTCAGTCAAAGGCGGCAAATCCGGTTCAGGAAAATAGCGGTAATCTTGAGCTTCTTCTTTAGTCCGTTGAGAAAAAGTTTTTTGTTTGTTCTCATCCCAACCCCTGGTCTCTTGAATAACTTTCTGACCTGATTCTAATAAATCACCCTGTCTTTTAATTTCGTAACCGATGCTTCGTTCAACCGCCCGAAAAGAATTAAGATTTTTTATCTCTACCTTAGTGCCTAATTCTTTCTTGCCTGATTTTAAGGAAATATTTACTTCGCAACGCATCTGCCCTTTTTCCATATTAGCCTCAGAAACGCCTAAATAACGTAAAATCATTTGTAATTCTTCGCCAAACTGCCGGGCTTCTTGACCAGAACTAATATCAGGTTCGGTGACTAATTCCATTAAAGGAACGCCGGCCCGATTAAAATCAACTAAAGAATAATTAGCTCCAACAGGATGGACTAATTTACCGGTATCCTCTTCTAAATGAATCTCCCTGATTTTAATTTTACTGCCCCCGATTTCTAAAAAACCATTTGAAGATAGAGGCAGACCATATTGAGAAATCTGGTAATTTTTGGGTAAATCCGGGTAAAAATAATTTTTGCGGTCAAATTTTGAAGAATCGGGAATGCGGCAATTTAAAGCCAAGGCGGTTTTAATAACAAATTCAACCGCTTTTTGATTAATCACTGGCAGGGTGCCTGGATGACCCAGGCAGATTGGACAAATATTAAGATTGGGTTCTTTAGCTTCCGGGTCATTAAAACAATCGCAGAACATTTTTGACTGCGTCTTTAATTCGGCATGAATTTCCAGCCCAACAATCGTTTTGTACATATTTTTATAATAATTTTTTAATCTTAAAATCGCTTTTAATCTTTTAAAACTGGATATTTGAATTTTCTAATGCATTCTGTAATTTTACTAATACATCTTTTGCTGATTTATTTATTTCTGTTTCTGTAAATCTAAATACTTTATATCCATTTTTTTCTAAAATTTTATTTTGATTTTTATCTCTATCTTTTACTTCGGGTAAATTATGCCAATAGTCTCCATCTGCATAAATTATGATTTTGTATTCTGGTAAATAAAAATCTGCTACCGTAATATTACATAAAGGAACTTGTTTTTGATAATAAATATTATTTCTTTTTAGCTCTCGTTCCATTTTTAATTCAATAGAGGTATCTTTTCTTTTCATTTTCCCTGACGCTAATTGTTTAATTGTTGCTCTGCTTATTTTCTTTTTGGTCTCTAATGTATGATGTTTTCCCTTCATGTTGGATGGTTTTCCTTTTAACGCCTCGCTTACACTTCTTACAGGAATACCATATCTATATAATCTTTTATGTAACGTTGTGCGACTATAATTAAATCTTTTCTTAATTTCAGAAATAGTTAATCCTTTATCAATATATAAATCTCTTAATTTATCGTTAGGAATTTCAACTTTATATTGTCCTTTCCTTAATTCATTCCTCCATATAGGGATATTGTATTGCTTTAGTCTATTGAAAACAGTTACTTCATTGCAATTGAATTTTTTTGCAATTTGATAAATAGTCATCTTCTTGCCAAGATATAAATCCGCTAGTCTATCATGGGTAATATCTATTCTTGTTCTCCTTATAGGAATATCGTGGTGGTGAAGCCTCTTTACTATTGTTGTCGTACTACAATTAAATTTTCTAGCAATTTCATTAGTATCTAATTTTTTATTTGTATATAAATCTCTCAACACCTCTTTCGATATTTTAATCCTATATTTTCCTTTATTCGCTTCGCTTTTTGTTCTTATTTTGATATCGTATTGGCATAATTTTGTCCATATTGTGCTTTTACTACATTTAAACATTTTAGCAATTTTACCAATGCTTAGTTTTTTATCAACATATAACTTTTTCAATTTGTCTTTTGTTATGTCTACTCTCTTATATCTCATATAAGAATATTATATTCGTAAAACCTCTCTTATCTTTTGACTAGTCTGGCTATCTAAAGTCGGCTCCTTGGTCAAGATAACTGGCCGACCTTTCTCTATTGTCTTTTAGCTGCTAAAACAACATTCTTTAGCAAGAAAGCCACGGTTATAGGACCAAGACCGCCTGGTACTGGACTTAACCACTTAGCCTTATCCTTAACACTTTCTCTGTTAATGTCGCCGACTACTTTTCCATTTTGTTTACTAATCCCACCATCAATTAATATTGCCCCTGATTTAATCATTTCGCCTTTAATTATTTGGGGCTGGCCTAAGGCCGTAATAATAATATCGGCCTTTTTTAAATCTTCTATAAATTCAATTTCTCTTAAGTGTGATTTTAAGGCCTGGCTTAAAGTATCAGAATTAACTAAGAGAACGGCTTCTTTGCCAATTAAATCCTGTCCAGTTTCTTGTAAGGCTCGGTCAATAGCCAAGATAAAAGGAGATTTAAATTGGCTCCCCCGGACAAACCCATCAACATCTTTTTTTGGCTCAATCGCCTGAATAATTTTATCAGCTGCCAGGTGATTTGGCAAAGGTAATTGAATTAAAATACCATTGACTTGTTTATCTTGATTTAAAGAATCAACTAAATCTAAAATCTCTTTTTCTGAAACTTTCTCTGATAAAAAATGCTTTCTCATTTCTACACCAATCTTTTGGGCAGTTTGTTCTTTTTTCTGAACATACAAACGAGAAGCCGTATCATCACCAACCAAGACAACAGCTAAACACGGTTTAAGTTTCTTTAATTCAATCTCTTTTTCTAAATCAGCCAGAATTTCATCAGCTATTTTTTTGCCATTAATAATTTTCATTTAGGCAACAGGGAATCTTTTTGATAATTTAATCACTTCTTGTTTAATTTTTCTCCGCAACGATTGGTCATCAATCTCCTTAAGAATCTGTACAATAAAAAGACCTACTTGTCTGATTTCTTTTTCTTTGAGACCTTTAGTAGTTACAGCTGGCGTACCAACCCTAATTCCTGAAGCTTCCCATGGAGAACGCTGTTCATTGGGAACAACATTCCGATTAACGTAGATATTAACTGATTCAAGAGCTTCCTGGGCTTGTTTGCCGGAAAAACCCAATTTAGTTAAATTTATTAAAATAAGATGGTTGTCGGTGCCGCCAGAAACTAAGTCCAATCCTTCTTTTAAAAAGATATCCGCTAAAACCTGAGCATTTTTGATTACCTGTTTTTGGTAATTAACAAAACTTTTTTGCTGGGCTTCCTTTAAAGCCACGGCCTTGCCGGCAATTTCATTCTGCAAAGGACCACCCTGTAAACCAGGAAAAACTGCTTTATCAATTTTATCAGCTATTTCTTTGCTTTTTGAAAGTATCAAACCACCACGGGCGCCTCTTAGTGTTTTGTGAGTGGTCATAGTAACTACATCGCAATAAGGAAAAGGATGAGGATGAACTCCGGCGGCTATTAAACCAGCAATATGGGCAATATCGCCCATTAAATAAGCGCCAACCTCTTTAGCGATCTGGCTGAATTTAGCAAAATCAATCTGTCGCGGATAACTGGAAGCCCCGGCGATAATCAGTTTGGGCTTCTCTTTTTGGGCAATTTTTTTAACTTGGTCAAAATCTATTCGTTCGGTTTTTCTATCAACCCCGTAAAAAACGAAATTATAAAAACGGCCGGAAACATTAACTGGCGAACCATGCGACAAATGACCGCCTTGATCAATGCGCATGGCTAAAACCTTATCACCGGGATTAAGCAAGGCCAGATAAACAGCCTGGTTAGCCTGCGAACCGGCATGAGGCTGAACATTAGCGTAATTAGCTCTGAATAATTTCTTAGCCCGGGCAATGGCTATTTTCTCAATTTGGTCAATAAAATACTGACCCGAATAATATCTTTTTTCAGGATAGCCCTCAGCATAACGAGCGCTTAAAATAGTGCCCACGGCCCGCCGCACGGCCGGACTGGCATAATTATCAGCCGCAATCAAATTAAGTCCTTCTTGATGGCGGTTAAATTCCTGCTTAATTAGTTTAGCAACTACAGGATCGGCTTTTTTTAAATATTCTTTTGCCACATTTTTAATTAAAACAAATTACTTGTTTTAAAAGTTGAATCCTGACTGTAAGGCTTATTGTTTTTTAAATACAACTCAGCAATTGCTAATTCTGTTCCTAAATAAATTGCATGGCCAGTATCCAAAGAGGTTACTGAAGCTATTTTATCCCTTAATTCATAAGCTGTTTTTCCGGAATATTTTTCCAATTCAATGCCGGTTTCAGGATGTAATAAGGTCACGATAATTTCATTATTTTCAATTTTAATCTGATAATTTCCTCTTTTATCATGACAAGTTTTCTTAACCACCTTCTTATATTTTTTCAGCATCCTTTCAACTTGTTGGTAATAATTGTTATAAATCTGAGCACTTCCAGAAACAATAGTCAATAAACCGGGGTCAATCTTGATTCCCTCAGCGATTTCCTTTTGAATAGCCGCGCAACCATAAGCATTTTCAGGCCAACCTTGGGTCATATCATGACTCCTAAAAAATACAGTCAAATTTAATTTTTCTTCTTGGACTAATGCCTGCAAAAACACTAAGCATGGAGAGGATTTATGCTTTCTCATTAATTCATCGGCCGTATGCCAGGTTATAGCTACGCACGCTTTGGAATAAGGGTCTCTTTTTAAAACGTCAATCACATCTTTAATCTGGTTAATCTCGCAATGATTCTTTTTATAACGGACATTTTTATCCAGCCATTTGCCCTGTTGAAATTCAAAATCCTTGTATTCTTTAGTATTAACGAGTTCTTTAATCTTTTCAGAACAAGGATAATAATAAGCCCTTAGTTTGTTTCCGTAAGTATAGGCCTTACCCTTAGGCAATAAAGGAGATAGAATTTCTCTTTTATAAGCTTCTATTTTTTCTTTGGTTAAGGGAACCAGAAATGGATTGATTGACAAATCCATGTCTTGAGAATTATGGATAACCACGACCATATTATTTATTTCTTTAACCCATCTGTCCGTATTAGCATTCATTAAGTTCTTTTTCCCATACCGATAGATATTACTAATCATTTTTATCCAGGCATCAGGAATATTTGTCCCGTGAACAATAATTGGCCCCCCTTCATAAGGAAAAGATCCTTCAGCTTGTTCGTAATCAAAAACTTGAGGCATTATAAAAACTTCCTTTCTCTTAAAGTTCTTAATTAACCTATTCGCTTCCTTGATTTTTTTATCTAAAGAAGCAGACGGTATTTTTTTATTTAAATCAATGAACTCAACATTCTTCCTTATGCTTTCTATTAATTTAGTGGAGATATTTCTATCAAAATAAACAGCATTTTCAAAACCATCAATTTTTCTCTCTTTGTTTATTCCTTTTTCGAAAAACTTTCTTATTGTATTCGCACTGGTTAACTCTGGTATTTGATCATTAGAAGATTTCGAAGAATATTCTTCTCCTAATAAAATAAAATACCTGATGAAGGGATTTCCTAAAATATTTCTTACCATTGGTTGAATACCAGCTGGAGTATAAAAATTAGCGGCAATCGCCAGGTTATCCTTTTTTAATTTAGGAATAACTGAATCCCGCATTGTCCATAAAAAAGCAACACCAACATTAGCGTTGGTGATTCTTGATTCAGAAAAAGAAGGAAAAGCAATTCTATCTCTGGCTGCAACCGGCCACCCTTTTTGTCCATTGGAACCAATTTGGCCCTTAATTAATTCTATTATTTTGTCATCCATTTTTTAATATTTTTTGATTTATAATGAATAACTTTAACGCCAAGGCGGCGGAGATATTTTTTTACATCTTTATCTATATCATATTCCAAAATATAATAAACCTCTTTAATGCCTTGATTTACTATTTGTTTTGCGCATATTTTACAAGGACGAACACTAACCATCATACTTGCCCCATTAATACTTATGCCGTTTTTGGCGGCATTACAAATTGCGTTCAATTCTGCATGGCTTCCCCGACACAGGCCAGCTCCTTTTTTAAGATGGCCATTAACTATTCGACTGCATCCAACCTCATAACAATGAACGTCTCCTTTTGACGGTCCATTATAACCAATAGACAAAATCTGGTCGTTCTTAAAGATAATTGCCGCCACTCTGTTAAAAAGACAAGTTGATCTTTTTGAAATAACAAAAAGCTGTTCCGCAAGCATGTCTTTAAACGATGGCCTTTCGTAAGAAGCGTATAATTTTTCAGAAATCATTTCTTTTAAGATTTCTTTCGGAACATTCTTTGTCCACTTTCTCAATAATTTTGTCTTTTTTTTCATTTTATTCTATTTTACCTCAATACCCATTGACCGAGCGGTTCCTTCAACAATTTTTTCAGCTTGTTCAACGGAATAAGCATTCAAGTCAACCATTTTCTTTTCAGCAATTTGACGAATTTGTTCCTTGGTTACTTTGCCCACTTTCTTCTTAGATGGTTCGCTTGAACCTTTTTCCAAGCCAGCGGCTTTTTTTAATAATTCGGCGGCGGGCGGCGTCTTTAATTTAAAATCAAAAGTTCGGTCTTCATAAACCGTAATTTCTACCGGAATAATATCACCCGTTTTGTCTTTGGTTGCCTCGTTAAACTTAGTACAAAAATCCTGGATATTCAAACCGTGCTGACCCAAAGCCGGACCGATGGGCGGCGCCGGATTGGCCTGGCCAGCCGGAATCTGTAATTTAATAGTCGTTTTTATTGGTTTAGGCATATTTTTATGTTGATCCAGGGACTGTCCCTAAGATACAGTCTCTTGACTCTAAAGTTTCTTCACCTGTAAAAAGTCTAATTCTACCGGCGTTTCCCGACCAAACATTGAGACCAAGACCTTGACCTTGCCTCGTTTCTCATCAATTTCGGAAATCTTGCCGTCAAGGTCCTTAAATGGTCCATCAATAATTTTAACCGGGTCGCCAATAACTACTTCGATCTTGTATTTGGGCTCTTTAACGCCCATACGCTTCTGAAGGCCTTCAATCTCTTCTAAAGAAACGGGTGTCGGCAAAGTTCCTGCTCCAATAAAGCCGGTTACTCGAGGAGTATTACGAACCACATACCAAGAATCATCGGTAACGATCATCTCCACCAAAACATAGCCAGGATAAATTTTCTCTTCATAGACCTGCCGCTTGCCGCTTCTAATCTTAATTTTTTTCTCGGTGGGCACTAAAACATTAAAAATTCTGTCCTCCATGCCCATGGATTCAATCCGCTGCTTTAAGTTTCGAGCCACGGCTTCTTCGTAGCCAGAATAAGTATGAAGCACATACCAGTTTTTTCCTTGTTGTATTTGTTTAGGCATATTAAATTACGAATTTATCCAACAGCCAGGCAAACAAAAAATCCAAACCGCCTAAAAAAGCAGCCACAGCCAAACTTAAACCAATAACAATTAAAGTATACTTAATTGTCTGTTGACGAGTTGGCCAAGTCACCCGTTTTAATTCAATACGGACTTCTTTAAGAAAATCTATTCCTTTTTTAGGCAATTGGTTAATTTTCATCTATTTAAAAAGCCCCGACGGGCTGTTTCTCGTATCTTATCTTAGCCCGATAAAAGTGTCAAGCCCACTTAGAAGATTTTTTGGGGACTGTCCTTATCTCTTAGGGACTATCTCTAAAACACAAAGACAGTCCCTAAAAATCTATATATCCAAATTCCTTACTTTTTTAGCATGGGTTTGGATAAACTTTTTTCTAGGAAGAACTTCATCACCCATCAAAATGTCAAAAATCTTGTCAGCTTCTTTGACATTTTCAATGGTCACCTGCTTCATCACTCGGTTAGCCGGATCCATAGTGGTACTCCATAATTCCGGAGGATTCATCTCGCCTAATCCTTTATAGCGTTGAATATCGGCCCCTTCTTTGCCCATTGAACTCAAAATTTCTTCTTTATCCGCATCTGTGTAACCATATTCAATCTGTTTGCCTTTTTTAATCTTATAAAGCGGCGGTTGGGCGATATAGAGATATCCTGCCTCAATAACTGGACGGAAATATCTAAAGAAAAACGTCAAAAGAAGTGTTGTAATATGATTGCCATCGGAGTCCGCATCACAGGCAATAATTATTCGGTGATAGCGAATCTTATTTAAATCAAATTCTTCAGAAATAGCTGCTCCTAAAGCAATAACAATAGATTTAATTTCTTTAGAAGCCAGAG
>Ga0268285_1000298_pt1 | contig 30414 bp, 34 predicted proteins | sample saktaG_2_FD_190144 | JGI IMG/M metagenome (GOLD analysis project Ga0268285, IMG submission 190144) | Saline water microbial communities from Sakinaw Lake, British Columbia, Canada - sak_2013_06_06_120m | ecosystem: Environmental > Aquatic > Non-marine Saline and Alkaline > Saline ... | reverse complement strand
ATTAACTTTGAACGTCTAAGAAAAGAATTTGAACACGCTAAAACAAAAAACACCACAGTGCAGAGTCTTAAAAGTGTGATTGAGAAAAAACTACAAAGGCTCATTCAACAAAATCCACTTCGAACAGATTTTCAAGAACATTATGAAAACATCATTGATGAATACAATAAAGAAAAAGATAGACAAAGTATTGAGGCAACCTTTGAAGCGTTATTGAAATTCGTGGAAGGATTAGACGAAGAAGAAAACCGAGCTGTACGAGAAGGTCTTGATGAGGAAACATTAGCTATTTACGATCTTTTAGTAAAAGCAGATTTAAAACCTAAAGAAACTCAACAAATTAAAGGAGTAGCAAAGGAATTACTGAAAACATTAAAAGATAAATTAAAAGACCTGTACAAATGGCAAGACAGAGAGCCAACTAGGGATGATGTAAAAGTATTGATTAGAAATTTCCTGTGGGATGATTCTACTGGATTACCTGAGCAGTACGCTCAAAAAGAAGTAGATAAAAAAGCCGAAGCTATTTTTTATCATGTTTATCGAGCATATCCAACAGTGCCATCACCGTATTATGCGACGGTTTAAATTAAATATTAGTCTTTTTACTATTATGTAAGAAACAAAAAATATGGATATACAAAAAATAAAAATAAAGGGTGATTACAAGCTAGCAGATATTGTTCATGATATTGAAAAAGGAATCTTGCGTATTCCTCAATTTCAAAGAGAGTTTGTGTGGGATAAACCAAGAGTTATTAAGCTTTTGGAAAGTATCTATCTTGAATATCCAATTGGTTCATTTTTCTTTTGGGATGCACCGCGAAAATACTACGATTTCTATAGGGATATTGCTGAATTAGGACTTCCTAAGCCTGATAAATACGAAAAGATAATTTTCATTCTTGACGGTCAACAAAGACTAACCTCCCTTTATGTAACTGTTAAAGGATTAACTTTATATGGTAGGGATTATAAAAAGATTTGCTTTGATTTAGATGAGAAAGTTTTTGTTGATAGAACACCAGACAACCAGCGGTATGTTTCTGTAAGCGATTTGCTTTCAAGTGAACGCTATACGGAAGTTTATGAGGACTTAACTCCAGATAGAAAGAAAGCAATTTATGAATGTCTTCAGCGGTTTAATAACTACCCATTTTCAGCAATTGATGTTCGGGATAAGGAATTAGATGAAGTATGCGATATTTTTGAACGGATTAACCAAGGTGGACAAAAATTAAATCTGTTTGACCTTATTTCTGCAAGTACTTGGACGCCTGAATTTGATCTACGTATTGCCGTAAAAGCTGAAAATGAAAGATTAAAAAGTAGAGGTTTTGGTGAAATCGATAATGAGGTTTACCTTCAAGCGCTTTCACTTATTGCTAAGGGCTCGTGTACTAGACCAGTTCAATTGCAGTTAAGGGCCGAGGATGTCAGTAAGTTTTGGCAAGATACTATTGAGTCTATGTCTTTGGCGATCGATTACTTGAAAAACAATTTAGGGGTAGTTAACTCTGTTTTTATTCCTTATCGAAGCATGATCGCCTTGGTCGCATATCTGTTTTATAAGGTTAAAGGTAGAAGTTTAAACCACGAACAGTCAGAACTTCTAGCGCAATGGTTTTGGCAGACAACATTTTCAGAAAGATATAGTGCATCTATTTTAACTCTCATGACTGAAGATAAGAAATTAATGGATAAGGTTGCACTAGAAACAAGCGTTAACATTAAATATTTATTTGAATTGGATATTGATTCACTCATTCAGATTCGTATGTATCGCAAATCAGCGATTAAAAATGGTGTGCTTTGTTTGCTTGCTAAGAAAAATCCCAGACACTTTAAAAACAATGTTCCCTTGATGTTGAAAGACGGTTATTATTCAGATTTTAATAGCTCAGAAAAGCATCATGTGTTCCCCAAATCCATTGTTCAGAAGAGCTTTCCCATGATAATGGTTCACTCTTTGCCTAATTTCTGCTTTATTCCAGCAGAACTTAACAAAGAAATTTCCAATAAGAAACCAAGCAAATATTTTGAAGAGTATCAAAAGATCAACCCAGAGTTTGACGACGCTTTAAAGACACACCTGATTAAATATGACAATTCAATAAAACAAGATAACTTTATGTCTTTTCTTGCTTCGAGGTCAGCCATGATTCTAGAGGAAATTACTAGAGCAACAGGTTCGAAGATTGGTCGAGTGGTTGCTGATAACGTTAACAAAGCAATCGACGATACGGAAAAGAAGCTGAGGGATTTTATCGATAATAAACTGATTTCTCAAAAGGCTGATTATTGGAAAGAATGTATGCCTAGCGATATTGTCGGCGTAGTGCGCCAAAGAGTGAATGAATATTTAACCAAAGACCCATCAAAAACATTCAATGACTTTAGCTCAAGGGACTTGCTAGATTTTTGTGACATCATGGACTACTCCAAAATAGTTCTTTCTAATTGGGATGTATTTGTACCAGTTTTTAGATCAAAAGCAGAAACGCAAAAAAGACTTCTAAACTTAAAAGAATTTAGAAATGCAGTTAAACATAGTCGGGGTGAAATCGTGCCTTTCATACAAAAAGAGGGTGAGGCTGCTTTGGAGTGGTTGACGATAATCTTGGCTGAGGTTAAAAAACAAAAGACAAGTAAAACTATTACACCTGCCGAAACTGAAGAAAAGACAATCGCTCGGGTTAAAAGTGATTTTGTTAAAAAGGCAGTAAATCTTATACCCAAATGGATAGAGAAAGAATATTCCGATGGTAAATTATATATAAAAAGAGGAAATTCAGGTTCACATAGAAGCATTAAGCAAGGCGATAAACTGATCCTTTTTTATTATTATGCTAACCAATGGGTTTATGGCGAGCTACAAATGACTACGCCTGAAGAATTGAAATCGTTAAAAGAGGGACTATCAAAATCCGAATCAATTCTTGATCGTCAGGGTCGTTATAAGCAAGTTAGGTTTCATATCATGACCGGGGATGATTTAAAACTTGTTCAGGAAATTATTAAAAAAAGAGTTAGATAACAAAATGAATTATGGAAAATATAGATATAAATACTCAAATTCTGATTCAAGGTTTTAGTGCTTTTGCAGGTGCATTTTTTGCCTTTCTGTTTTTGCGACTAGGTGAGTTCTTCTCCAAACTCTATCAACGTCAAGTTAAGCACTACAACTCACTTGTAATACTAGAAACTCAATTAAACGAAATCGGTGGAATAATTCACGACAACATATATGTTCTGCCAAATTTTATAAGAGTAATAACTTCTGGTAACGTATATTTCAACAACCTTAGACCTATCCCCATAGATAAAAGTCATTATGTAAATCTATACGATTTAACAATATTGAATGAGTTGTTTACCTACAACTATCAGGTTAGAAAGATCAATGACGACATGGAAACAGCAAACTTGGGCTACCAAGACATTAAAAACGCATTGATCGAAAAAAATATTACATTGGCAGATTATAAAATTAACACCGACTCGATAGCTTTAAATCTTAAGCAAATAGAAATCTTTTTAGCTGAGTTAGAAATTACCACTGTAAAACTTCTAGCAAGAATTCGTGTTCAAATGAGGTATGACAAACCACTAGGTACAAAAATACAGGCTCTTTTCATTCACTCGCATGGTGCGAAATTAAAGAAGGAAGAAATTGAAAAGGAAGCTAAAAAGCTAAATAAGGAAATTGAAGAAACCAAAACTCAAAGTCAAAAGGAAATAGATGAAGTATTGAAGAAGCATAATATGAAAAATAAACCAAGTTTTTAACGATAATTATATGAGAGCACAGGATAAACCAAAATTTGTTAAAGAGTCGCGAAAGTTATTTGACTCAATTGATATAGATAAGCTAATTGATGACCCCAATGAACTAAAAGCACTAGGAGAAATAAGTCGTTTGATAGCTATCTTTACTAATTTCTCATACAACGACGGGCAGGAACTAAGAAGATTACTATTTGAGTTTCAAAAGTGGGCTAGGCGTAGCTCTAGCACTGGAACTATCCGAAATAGAGCAACAGATATGCTTCAATTCATCAGTCAAAAGATAGAAGAAATGGATATTTATGTGATTGAAGAACCAATAAAAAGAAGCCAGGATAGGATAATTAAGAATTTAAAAAATGAGAAGTTTTGGATTCGCTCTAGTCTAGAAGGCAAAGATTTGCATGTAATTGTTGGCGAAAGAGGCTCGGAAAAAGGAGAACACGTGCATGTTATTAGTGATTCTGAAACTGGAGCGATAAGATACGATGATAATGATCAACACCCTAGCGAATTACTAGAGAGAGTCGTCAGCTTAGTGACTAAGGGCGGCGCTACCATTGGGGTTACACAATCGGGCATTAAAACTACAATGGAATTTTTTGATAACAATGTTGAAAGCGATAAAGATATGCCAATTTTATACCCTACTGGAATACGTCGAAGTGGTGGTCCGAATGGTCATTTTGAATATATAACAATTAAAAATATTGGGAAAAATATAGCGTTAGATATTAATTGGGGAATGAGAGCCTTTGCTTATGAATGGAAACCAAAAGACGAACCTTTTGAATTAGAACCAGGAAAAGAGAAGGAAGTGACTTTTCCTATTTCAGAGGAAAGAATATTTTCAGAATCTATTCCTGAATTGAATGTGATTATGGAATATAAAGATGCTGATAATAAAGTCTACTTTACTAGGAGGGAATTGAAGCAGCTAAAAGTAAAGTCAGGAACATTTTATGAATTAAAAGCCGGTACTTTCTATCCGCCATCAATATTAGTTGATGATGGATTACGAATTATTTCCGATCCAATATCTAACGGTGATCGAGTTGAGGCAACTTTTAAAATTGATACCAAAGAAGGGGTAAAACAGGTCAAAATTGGATTAAGTAGAAGTCTTATAGCGACATTGGGTTTTGATAATGACGAATTAGTAAAACAAGCCATACTTGAGTTGGCTCATAGATTAATTAGAAAAATGGTTAAAGAGAACAACTTGAATGACCATATGTTCAGTACCTATGAGTTACCCGAACATCACGATGGAGGGTTCGAAGCATATATCAAATTGAGGGATTCGATTATCTAGTCTTTTAGTCCCTTCACTTCGTTTAAATCGCATTGTAGCGCTTTAGATACTCTATATTAGCCACCCCAAGCGCATCTAGGACGAGTCTGACATAGCCTCTTGATGGTTGAGCCTTCCTGGTTTCCACAAGGGATATATACGTCTGAGTAAACCCAGACAATTCAGCGAGTTTTTGCTGACTGATATAGTTTCCCTTCCTCATCCTAAGCTGATACTGGTATTTTCCAAAATGTTCCATTGTTTGCCTCCATGATTTGATATTGGGTATCCATTTTTAATAAATCCTGCAATACTTGTAACTGAACCTTAACCCGAGCTAATGCTTCTCTAGGGAATAACTGATACAGAATGTTGGGCGGGCTTTGGAGCCAGATGGGACGCAGAGGCAACAAAGCGTCCTTTTGTCCCGCAACATCGCTCTTTTTGTGATGTTCGAAAGTTTTGTTTTCAAAATCGTCTAATTTTTCCACTTCTGAACAATTGTTTTTTCTGCTGCTCCTGTTGGAAAAACGTTTAAAAAAGAACTCGGAGGTGATCATCTTAATGAATCTTTCTTTGAGGGTCAACCCAAAACTTACCGAAAAAATTTCGAGTTTAAGTTCGAACCGGTCGATGATTCAGGCTTTGTGTTTAAAAAGAAAAATATAAAAGTAGGGAGCGGCAAATTCCCCCTTCTTGTATTAGGGGCGGTCTAAATGACGCATAGGGTATAATGTAACCACTAACCCTTAGACAAGCGATTATTCTCCCCCCCCCAAGGATTTAGCTTTTCTGTTTCTTTTTTTAAACATGATAAAAACGGACATTTTTGATTTACTGGTAGTATATTCAAGCCGACTTGCAGTCGGCGTGAACTCTGCCAGTTGTTCCCCAACCCCATTTCTTAAAGGATCAGCCAGCCAGTCGTACAACATTGTTTATAGTTACTTTCTCGAGATTTGCAGAAAAAATAATCTAAAAGCGGCTTTTACCACTTCAGCCGATATTACCGCTGCCGGTCAGTGTAGCGGCTACTGGATTTTTAGAAATGACTCCTGGAAAAAAGTGAAAAATCCGGCTTTTTCTAGGTTAATTTTTGACAAGTTTTCCCCGGTCAGTAAAAAAATTAGAGCTAACCGGAAATTACTTTTTTCTTCTCGAAAGGTAAAACCTTTTAATCAACCGGACCTTTTTAATCTTTTTTTTGATAAACAAAAAACATATAAAAAACTGGCAAAGTTTTCCATTCCTACCACCATCATTGGTGGCAGGACAATAAAAAGCATCGAAGAGGCGAGAAAGACTCTTAGAAGACTAATTGAAAAACATCCGAACAAAAGTGACTTTTCCAGTGATATCGTCATGAAAGATCGGTTCGGAGCCGGAGGAATAAGGGTGTATAAATTTAGTACAAATCAAAACAAAGAAATAGCCGAATCACTAAAAAAGCACCAAAACAAATCATTCATTATTCAGGCATTTGTTAAGTTCGACAAAGGTTACAGCTATCGAAAACTGCCTATCTCGACCGACATCAGACTGATATATATGGGGGAAAAAATTGTTCAGTCATATATTAGAATGGCCAAAGCCGGAGATTTTCGTTGTAACGAACACCAAGGAGGCACTTTAAAATATATACCCATAAGCCAGGTACCTGCCGATCTTATTGTCACTTCTGGAAAGATTGCTAAAAAGCTTGGTAAAAAATCCTCTTTTTTTGCGCTTGATTTTATTATTAGCAACAACAAAAATATCTACCTGGTTGAAGGAAATACCGGCCCAGGCCTAGACTGGGATTTATCAGTCAGAAAAAACGAAATTGAGTCCCACCGACTGATTGAAATTGTTGTCAGGCAACTTTTTAAACTTTCCCATCCCCAGGTTATCGATCCTGAGACAGCTGATGAAAGCCCGCTCTTTCCCGGTGAGCCAGTAATCACTTAAATAGCTTTCCTTGCTATTTGCGCTGGTAACCCCTATACTTAAGATTACCTAAATAATTTTTAGGGAAAAATATGAAAAATTTTAAATCCGGAAACAGACCAGAGAGAAGAGATCCTTACAAAAAAGACTATGAAAATAGAAGCAGAAGAGAAATAACGCTCTATGATGCTGTTTGTGATCAGTGCGGCAAAAACTGTCAGGTTCCTTTCAGGCCAAGTGGCAATAAACCAGTATATTGCAGTGATTGTTTTGAACAAAGAGGCGGCAAAGAAGGCCGATCTGACCGAAACGGTTCGCAAAGGCGTTCTTTTGACAGAGAAGATCAAACCAGACCCCAAAACAACACTAATGACGCGGCGACAATAAAACTTACCGAGAAAATTGGAGTTCTCAACAACAAGCTTGATACCATCATCAGTATTCTTTCGACCTCTGAAGCAAAAAAGATTGAGCCGGAAAAAAAGGTAAAAAAACCGAAAAAGTTAAAATCGGTAAAAAAATAACTTCTGTTTTATTGGTTGGCTTTTTAAGTCTATAGAAGGAATAGAAAAATAATGGCCTTGTTCGGGAAAAATGATAGAAAAGCTGAAAGCTACTATTAAAAATGCGAATAAACATTTAGGTAAATATCTTCTTGTTTTATTAATAGGTTTAATAGCCGGATACTTCACCGGATCGCATATTGGCAGAATTTTTGGCGCACAACAATATGTTAAAAAACTTTGGAGAAAAAATGAGCTAAACATTTCTTCGCTTAAGGTTTCTGAAAAGATAGACCTCTATCGAATAAAGAATGATCTTACCCCCTTTGAAGAAACTAGCGGTCTTTGCAAATATGCTGAATTTAGAGCAGGAGAGGTGGCAGAAAAACATCTCGGAGAGTGGGACCCAAAAGAGCAAAAATATAACTCTATGGATGATCCAAATGAGTTACACATTAGCGAGTTATCCGACGAACAAGCGCAAGAATTATGTCCGGAATGTGATTTTAAGACTCAAGTGGAAAATATCTATATTACGGCTAGGCCAGAGGTTTGTTCTAATCCTTCTATCGATTGTGGTAATGATGATGAATTTGGTGTAGTTGAAAACTATACAGATATGGTATTTAACGGATGGGTAAACAGCAAATCACACAAAGATGTTCTCTTAAGCCCAATAGAAAACGGTTGTGTTCGGTCTGTGGGAGGGGTAGTTGTTTTAGAAATAGCGAAAATAAATAATTAATTAATACCCCTAGTCTAATAAAAGATGCTAGCGCAGCTCTTTTATAATGATAAAAAGGTTTCAAAGATCTAATATATAAGATATTAGTGATTGCTTTTTTGAAAAAAGGATGTCCAAGAGCATATAGAGCCTGCACATAGAAATGGCTTCATTTGGAAAAAATGATACAATAGGGTGGAAATATGGGCAAAAAGGAAAAGAGCCCTAACCAAAGTAATGTTTCTTGGTATTATTTTTGGTTTTGGCTTTTAACGTTAGCGTTTTTTTGGCTAATTCTATTTGCCGTAAAATTTGATTTTTCAGAAAATTCCTCTGGAGCTTGACTAGTTTTATTCTTCATAAATATCCTTTTAGGGATAGTCTTCTTCTTAAGATTTATTGGCAACCTTTTTCAATCTTTTAAAAATAAAGATAAAAAAGAACCCATAAGATATGGTTTTGCCGCTTTATCTTCAATAATTTTATTCTTTACTTCTTTTTATACAGTTTCCCCTATTGCCAAAGCCTACTTCACCCTGCCAAATAGCGAAGTTAAGGGAGAACAAACCGTCAATGAGCCCGCCAAACCCGCTCAACTTATAGAAGAAGCTAGTAGCGAAAAACCAAAACCCTCGATAAGTAATACCAATAGCGTCAATATTAACACGGTTGAGTGTATTGGCCCTGACGGGAAACACTTTAATACAACCTTAGAAGAATGTACAGCCTTAAATGAGAAATGGGGCGAAGAAGTAAATTATATGGTTGATTGCCCAATTCATCAAAATTGTGGTGGAGGAACCAAAAGAATGACTAAAAGCGAATGTGATAATTCTATTTGTTGTGAGGTGGGCGGAGTTTGGGAGCTGTACCTTTCTAAAACTACCTGCAAGCAGGCTCAGGATCGATATTGGAAAGACTATTATAACGATCTTTATGGTAAGGAGAACAAGGAGTGGGAGGAAGAGTTTAATAGAGAGAGTCGTGATTTTGACTCTTATTCTACCCATACTCCCTCTGTTTATGTTGCCCCGACACAGTCTTTATTGGAAGCACTTGAGCGAAAAACTGCCAAATGCGAAATTGAGAAACAAAATAAGACAGCTCAAAAAAGATACGAGTGCGAAACTTTGAAATATTTATATCCCCACGAAACTACCCTAGACGCTTACAGAAACTGTCTAAGTCAGCTTACAAATCTTGAAATTAAAATTTACAAGGAGTGTCTTGCTAATTAGAGGTTTTTGGGAAGAATTAAGTCATGCCATTTTTTTAAAAAAGTAGTGGCCATTATTTATTATTAACTTTATGAATAAAGAAATACAAAAAAGAAAGCTTTTTTCTAAAAATAAAAAGACAAATTTGATTTTATTGATAGCGGGTCTGTTGGGGTTTATTAGCGGTGGTGCTGCAATTCAGTTTCCTGGACTAGTTGCGTTAATTGGTGGTGTTGGTGGTTTGGCTAAAAACAGAAAAATAAATGAGAAAGATGAGAAGATACCCTGGGTGGTTTTGGCCTCGATTGTCTTATTAGTTATTGGTGTTGTTTCTCTTTTTGTGCTTGGACTGATTAATCCAATTGAATCAATAGGGGGATCAAGGTAATTGGTTAACTAGATTTTTAAGCAGTTAGTTTTCAATATCAGATGAGTCTCAAAAAGCCTTCAATAATTGCTGGTATTCTCCTTCTCCTTGCTATTCCCCCTGTTTGGCCCTATGGTTATTATATTTTTCTTCGTTGGGTTATTTTTGCTATTTCTTTTTTAATTGCCTATCGATTATCAAAGATTGATCTCAACTATTGGGTGTTAGCTTTTGGAGTAATCGCTTTTCTTTTCAATCCGATATTTCCTATTTATTTGAGTAAGTCGATTTGGGTGGTAATAGATTTAGTTTCAGCTTTTATATTTTTTAAGGTTGGTACTATAAAAACATAAAAAATTCATGAATAGTATTCGAGTTAATGCCTAATCCAGATAATTTTTACCGTCAAGAAAAATGAATTACGGCATAAAAGTTTCTCGTAAAGATTTTGATGTCGTTAACCTAAGCAGAGCGCGATCAAAAAAACTTCCTTCAAATAAGGCGCTTCCCAATCTATTGTCTAGCCTAGCTCTTCCGTATCTCCTTGGAGCAAAGAAACAAGTGAAAAGGTATCAAGCAGCTGCTTTATTACTTCGATTACGACCAACAATAAGCACTATGGACTGCATGCACGAAGCATCTAATTTATTTGAAGACTTAAATACAATAGCCATCTACATGAGGAAATGTGGCAAAGATCATAAAGACCACCAGTTATGGAAAAACATTCGGAATCACATCAGACATGCTGTTCGAGAAGACTTTGATAAAGAAAACAAGTCAGTCAAGAATGATGTGGCACAGGAATTGGGGCTTGATCCTAAATTGCAAATAAAGATTGGATTTGATAAAGATGCCATAAAAGTGGGAGAGACTTTGGTCGAGGTTGATAAAATTACCACTTATTTAACATGGGCGGAAGATGTAATTGCCAAGATTTTAAGTAAAGCAGAGAAAGATGGTTTTCTAAGAAAGGAAAAGTGAAAATTAGTGTTTGTTCTAGTTGTAGGCATTGAGGAATTGATTTACTTCCTTATTCGTAAATTCAGGATATTCCAGCTCACTTGACCAGTCTGTTCTTCGGAAAACATACCATCGTTCGAATTTCTTCTGGGGGGAGGCGGACAGAGCAGCTACCGAACATATTTCCTGTTTATGTCTCATAGAATTGACATAATGTTAAATATTTGTTACATTATGCCTCTATGAGAATTAATATCAAGGAGAAAACTCTTAGCTTTTTAAGCCGTTTACACCCTCTCAAGATTGTTAAGAACTGGTGGAAAATGAGGGGCATAAAGAAATGGCTCCTGTTTGTTATCTTCTGTGTTGTCCTTTTTATCTCTTGCCGTTTAGTTCTTGGAGTGGTTAACCGTGGCAAGCCTGATTTGCGCAAATACGACATTACTACTGTTACCAAGCAAGACCTGACAAAAACAATTACTAAAGAAGGGACTTTGCATTTTGCTGGGGTCATTGACTACCCCATGCCCGCTTCAGGAATTATTACTGATATTTGGGTGCAAAGTGGTCAAGAGGTAATTAAAGGGCAAAGGATTTTGAGTTTTCAAAGCACTGCCTCTGAGGAAGATAAAGCTACCGCTTTAAGCCAGTATCTAACCGTCAAGACTGCATTAGAAACCGCCAAAATTGCCAAAGATAAAAGCCAGGTTAACTTGGAAGCGGCTCGCCAGAAGGTTCTTGAAACAGCCCAAACCAGACAAAACATGGATGATCGTTTTAACTCTGGTAATCGTAAGAATTCAACCGCCAATCGTCCAAATCAGGATTACACTGAAAATGAGATCGAAGCTATCAAATCTGCGGAAACTCAAGCTCGATCTAGTTTTAGTATCGCAGAAAAAGAATTCTACAACGCTGATTCAAACATCCAAGCCGCCCAGGCTGCCTTGAATTTAAGTTTATGGAAATATCAACTGACTAAAGATACTGTTGTTACTGCTCCAGTTAGCGGGCTGTTAGTTAATCTAAACTTCACAAAGGGAGAGGTTGTTAACTCTGAAAATGACTCTTTATTTAGAATCATCAGTTCAAACGACCTTATCATCACCCTTAAAGCCAGCGAAGCCGAAGTTGTCCAGTTTGAGGTCGGACAAGAGACAGAGTTTAAGACTGCGATCTATCCCGACTTAAAGTTTAAGGGTAAGATTACTGCGGTTGATGCTATCGGAACTGAAGTCAAAAGCGATACGGGGTCTGTTACTGAATATGTAGTCAAGATAAAGCCTGAAGTAACTGATAAGAAGTTTCTTTCTCCGATGACCGTTGATACGGATACCATTGTTCAGCGGAAGCCTGCTGTCTTGGTTGTTCCAAATTCTGCAGTCAGTTACAGTGGAGGTAAACGCACAGTTACTGTAGTTGTAAACGGGCGAACTCAAACAAAAGAAGTTGGTCTTGGGATTATCTCCGACAACGGCACTGAAATTATTTCTGGTCTTTCCGAGGGAGATAAAGTTCTAACACCCAAAGTTAGCAAGCTTTAATTTCTATGAAAAACATCATTAGTCTAAAAAATATTCATAAAACTTATGGTGTTGGTGAATCGGCCTATGAGGCGTTGAAGGGAGTAAATTTAAATATTAAGGCTGGAGAAATGGTGGCAATAATGGGACCATCGGGTAGTGGAAAATCTACTTTGATGAATATTATTGGACTTTTGGATACCCCAACTTCGGGACAATATGTGATTGAGGACAAGGACACAAAAAACTTAAATGACGACCAAATGTCGGAACTTCGCAACAGTACGGTAGGTTTTGTCTTTCAATCGTTCAACCTTCTTAATAGGATTTCTGTTTTGGAAAATGTTCAAAGACCGATGGTTTACGGCGGAGTGGGTGGCGAGGAATCTGAGAAACGAGCGCGGGTGAGCTTGGACAAAGTTGGTTTGCTGGAAAAAACTTTGTCTTTTCCTACTCAGCTTTCAGGAGGACAAATCCAGAGGGTAGCTATTGCCAGGGCATTGGTCATGAACCCTGCCATTATCTTGGCTGATGAGCCGACTGGAAATCTTGATACGGCTACTTCAAAACAGGTAATGAAACTACTTTGCGCCATTAATAAACAAGGTAATACCGTTATCGTTGTTACCCATTCTGAAGAGATTGCCTCGTATGCTAAACGGAAAATCATCATTCGTGACGGTTTAATTTCTAAGGACACAATACGATGAATCATAAAAGCATCATTTTTGAAGTTATCCGCTCCATGCGGGCGAACTTATTACGCACCACTCTTACGATGATAGGTATTGTTATTGGAATTGGAGCTGTCATTGCTATTATGTCAACCGCCGATTCGGTTACTGCTACGGTTTCTTCTGAGCTGGAAAAAACTGGTTTAAATAAAATAACTATTGACAGGCGTTTTAATGGCGGGGCAACTAGGATACTTGATGACTCCACCATTTACTTTCTTAAATCCCTAAGCATCCCTGGAATTAAAGACTACAGAGGTACTGTGTCTGCCAGTTCTCAGGTGCGCGATTACAAGACTGGCGAGGCGGTTAGGATTTATCTTAATGGGGCAACAGAAACCACAATAGATAGTCTAAACCTAAAAATGCTTGCGGGGAGGGGCGTTATTACCGAGGAAGAAAATCAATCCCAATCAAAAGTTGTCTTAGTCAATGGGACACTGGTTAAGGAATTTTTTTACTCAGATCCAGAAGCAGCCATTAACCAAATAGTAAAAATAGCTGGCGCTTCTTTTAAGATTATCGGGGTTTACCAAGCAGAGCCTTTTTCGAGAAACGCCAATGGGATAGCTCCGCTTCGGACTCTCATGACCCAACCTTTTGAAAGCAATGGGTACAGTCAAATAGAAGCCGTCCTTGATCCCAACGCCGATGCCAATAGCGTCCGTGAACAGTTGCTTGCTGCTATGCTTAAAGAAGGTGGTTTTACCGACGAGGATAAGGCAAATTTTTACATTTCAAATCCCAGGCAGGAGCTTGATACTTTTAAACAATTTATGCTTGCCGCCTCGGTTATTATTGCCCTTATTGCAGCTATTTCTTTGATAGTAGGAGGAGTTGGGGTGATGAACATTATGTTGGTTACTATTTCCGAGAGAACCAAGGAAATAGGGTTGATGCGCTCACTTGGAGCTAAAAAAAGAGATATTGTAAAACAGTTTTTGTTAGAGTCAGTTTCTTTAACAATTATCGGGGGGATAATTGGCGTTGGGCTGGGAATACTGTTCGCTTACGCTGCTATTTCGATAATTAATATGTTTGATTCCATGCCTGACTTTATCTTTACCATCAGCCTGCCAGGAATTGGCATCTCTCTATTGGTTTCAGTATTAATTGGTCTTATTTTTGGGGCTTATCCTGCTAGTCGTGCATCTAAGTTTAGTCCAGTTGAGGCTCTAAGAAGAGAATAATAGTCAATGTTAATTGATATAATGTGAAGAAATTGTTACATTTTTATTATGGATAGAAAGAAATACAAAAAACTTCGAGTAGTCGTCACCTTCTTTGTTGGAGCTATTGTGACTTTGGCAGTTGTCCGTAACAGCTATCTTCTGGCGACAGCGGGCGTTTTAACTGGGATGGTGTTTATGATACTGGTTCGCGCAAAGGCTAAGATCAGAACCGATGAACGGGAAAAAACTATTCAAGAAAAAGCCGCCAACCTAACTTATGCTATCTTTGCTCCCACACTAGGCATTGGAGCTTTTTTGTTACTACTTCCCTCAAAGGGTGGAATTTCAGTGTTTAGGAATGGAGAGTGGCTTTATATTGAATCTTTAGGGATGGTTTTTGCCTACCTGACTTTATTTTTGATTGTCGTTTATGCCATCTCCTATAATTTTTTGAATAGAAAATATGGGGGTGGTGGTAGTGAAGAATAAATTAAAAGTTTATCGAGCTATGCACAGTTTAACTCAAGAGCAGTTGGCAGATAAGATTGGGGTTACCAGACAAACAATCATTGCTATTGAAAGCGATAAATATCTACCTTCACTGGGATTGGCTTTTAAGATGGCCAAATTATTTAAGGTAGCAATTGAGGATATTTTTATTTATGAAAAAAAAGGAGCAGAAGATGAAGATTAAGGCCATTAAGGAAAAACTTTTATATTTTATGGCTATTGGAATAAGTGTTCTTTTCTTATTCTTTTTTATTACTACTGTTTGGATTGGTTATGAGACCAACAATCTTTGTCAAAGTGCTAAATGGCGATATGGCGGTGATTGTGTCGAGGCCTTAATTGCCCAACTTGACGATGAACACCAAGGTTTTAGAGATCGTAATCATGCTGTTTGGGCGCTGGGCCAGATGGGCGATAGTCAAGCCTTGCCGGTGCTTGAAAAGTATTACACTGGTGATATTCCCCCTCGAGAGCCACTGGATGGAGTAATTAGCCAGTATGAATTAAAAAAAGCGATCAATCTTGCTGATGGTGGGGTTAATATTGCCGCCTTTATTTGGCGCAACTTCTTCACTGGGGAATGAGAGCTAAAGGAAACGTCTTTTTTATGGTTTTTTTTGGATGGATGGCTCTTTTATTGAGCTATTAAGGTTAGGGACAGGTTTTTTTAAAATTAGATCAGGAAGTTGGTTTTGGACAATGGGGTTTGGGAATCCTTTTGGCGAAGACGTTGAGCTAGGAAATTCGTCCCTTCTTGATAGTCTCGTCGATGAGACTTCTAATTTAGATTCGACAAAAGAATTACTCGATTCTGATTGAGCACTTTTTTCATAGACTCCCACAGGCTTTGCCCGTGGTCCTCGCGTTTCGCCTTGTTCACTCCCCTATGGGTGAGTGAGTTATTGATATCGTTTTCATCCAGGCTGTAAGCCCGTGGTTTTTACCTATCTTGAAATAAAAAAAATCTTTTCTTGACTTAATTGATTGATGTGATAATCTGAAAACAGATCAGTTTTCTTAAAAAGAAAAATGTCTATTTCCCAAACTTCATTTTCTGCTAATCAAGTTAACACCTCCCAACCGAAGACAGAAAAAAATAAAAGTGTCAATCTTTTGCTTCTTATCTTAGTTTTATTTTTATTGTTTTTGGTGATTGAGTTGTCAGTTTTTTATTTTTGGCAAACAGAAAATAAAACGTCGGAGATAGTTTCTCAGGAAACAGCAAAAAGCCAAGAGTTAAGTCCTAAAGCGATAATGATTCTGATCGAGTATAAGGATATGGTTGGTCTGGTTAATTTTGTTAATGAACTCCAAAAAAGAAACATCCCCGGTCTTCTTCATGTTTCGGGCGATTTTGTTGAAGAAAACTGCGACACGATTAGGGAACTATTAAAACATGATATGGAAATTATGGCCTCTTTAGGGGGTCAGCCTTTTTGGGACATTCCTTATGAAGAGCAAAAACAAACAATTCTAAAAATCAAAGAGCAAGTGGAGTCTTGTACTCAAAATCCAGTAAAGATTATCTCCTCTCCTTACATGGCCTCGGATATTAATACTTTGAAAGCGGCTGAAGAATTAGGGATTCCTTATGTTACTGCCAGAGGCACAACTGATACTAAAGCAACCGTTTATCAAGTAGAGGGTTATGAGACTAAAATTTTATCAGTTTCCAATATTCCCAAAGTCCAATTTAAATACGGCTCTCTTTGCGACTATTCTTATTATGAAAGATCCGGAACACCCGAGGACATGTTGTCAGAACTTTATCGGGCTATTGAACCCTTAACTGGCAAGGAAAAGGAAAGATACGGCAAAAATCACAAAGTAACTCCGGTAACTCATACTAATATTGGCGGCTACTTAAAGCCCTGGACGAATATGTGGCTTAAGTTTTTTAATGAAACTGCCGACAAAATTGATTGGGTTGATTTAGATACTTTTATGGCGGAGGCTGATTGGGTGTTGCCTGATTGGCAAGTGCCAATTAATAAGAATGCTCCTTATACGCCGGAAAAAATTAGGCCGCTTATTCCCTATGAAGAAGTAGAAAAGGTCCAAAACCCTTGTTTGGTAGAAGATCTTGGTTTGGAAACATCGCCAGCAGAAAATAAAGAAGTAACCCAAAACAAAATAATGATGTTTCACAACGGGAAGGGGTCGATGTGTCTTGAGGCGCTTGACTTTTTATCAACAATTGACTATCCGGTGGAAGAGTACCTTGATTCTGAGGCAGGCTTTTATGATCAGTTAAGTGAATTGAGAGCAAAATTTAGTCAAAGCGAGGGCGTGTCTGAATCGTTTGGTTACTATCCGATGATATTCGTTAAGAATAGAGCTTTCTCCGGGTTTAATGAAGAGATAAAAAGTGAAATATTAAAAGAAATTACTAACTAGATAAAGAAACTCTAATTTTTCCTTCTTTCGATAGTTCCCCTATTCTTTCAAGACTTAAATGTTCCAGCTATTAAGGTGCTAAACTAATAATAATGTTAAAAAAGCTTTTTTTGGCGGTTGTCTTTCTAATATTGGGTGGAGCCTTCTTTCTCGGTTATAATTTGTTTTTTGTTGTTTCCCAAAAACAAGCAGGCCAAGAAGTCTTTATTGCCAAGGTCTCATTGCCTAGAACAGCTTTGGCTAGTCGTCTTGAAGATGGGGATTTTCTTAAAACACCTGAGCTTTTTAATTGGTTGTTGGCAGTTGTTGGCAAAGAAGAAATCGGAGCCGGCGGCTATCGGGTTAGCAAGAGTATGAGTATTTGGGAGCTAGCAACAGTTTTCCAGGCCGAGCCGGACTTAGTTTGGGTCACCATTCCCGAGGGTTGGCGCAAGGAGCAAATTGGAGAACGATTAGCCAAGGTTTTAGACTGGAGCGATGAGGAATTGGCCGATTGGATCCAAAAATATACCGCCATGGATTATGATCGCCTTGAGGGGGTTTATTTTCCTGACACCTATCTTATCCCTAAAGACGAAGACGGTCTGGCCATTGCCAAGCGTTTTCAGGACCGCTTTGAGGGGAAAATTGCTCCTTACTACGATGATTTTTTAGCTCAAAACATTAAATGGACCACTGGCTTGACTTTGGCTTCGGTTATTCAACGGGAGGCGGCCGGAACTCATGATATGAAATTAATTGCCGGAATTTTATGGAATAGGTTGCTTGACGGCATGAGGCTTCAGGTGGATGCGACAGTGCAATATGTTCGTGATGACATCAGTCATTATGGTGTAGCCCGCGATCATTATCAACCCCTTGAGTCCTATACTAGCCAAGGTGGTTGGTGGGCGCCGATTAAGCCGGAAGATAAAAATATTGCCTCCCCTTACAACACTTACCGCAACGATGGTCTGCCACCTCATCCGATTTGTAACCCCGGGCTGGCGGCGATTGAGGCGGTGCTTAATCCGGAAGAAACGAATTGCTTTTATTATCTTCATGCCCCTGACCGAAAAATTTATTGCGCTGTTACTTATCAAGAGCACTTAAAGAATATCGAAACTTACTTAAAGTAAAGATGAGGTTTTCAATTTAGAGTGGTTTGGGAAGGAGTTCAGGGGGTAACTGATTTTTGTATTTCTATTGTAGTCAGACCTATTATGATCACAAGACTAAGAAAGGTAAAAAGGATGACCCAAGACCATAAGTTTAATTTTTTGGTAAAAACAATATATGATGAGCTTGCCAAAAGGGCAATGTTGGCTAAAATACCAGTATAATAAATTTTTCCTAAGCGGCACCTTGTTAATACTTTTTGGTTTTTTACGACAAGGCCACAACGAAGATCGACGGTCAGAAAGGGTAATTTTACCGAGGAAGAAGTAGATCCGCCGATAGGTTGTTGAGGCTCAAATAGTAGGTGTTGCCCCCAATCAACGGCAAAATTATTCACAAAAACAATTACTAGATAAAGAAAAAGGAAAAATATAAAATTCTTGATGGACAATCTCATTGTTATTAATTATACTCTTTTCAAAAAGTTTGGCAACGAGCCCAAAAATAACCAAATGTGACGATTCCGTTTCTCGGGCGGCTTGCAAATCTATAATAAAAAATTCTTTTGTTTAAGGTAGAATATAAAAAGATGAAAAGGGTTTTTAGTTTGATTTTAATTGTTTTAGTTTGTCAGGGGGCCGGTCTGGTAGGGTTAATATTTACTACTCCCGCTATTCCTTTTTGGTATGCCGGTTTTGAAAAGCCTGTCTTTAGTCCGCCAAATTGGCTGTTTGCTCCCGCGTGGCTTCCTTTATACCTTAATGGGTATCGCCGCCTATTTAGTTTGGAGCAAGGGAATTGGCAAGAAAGGAATTAAAACGGCCTTGATCATCTTTGCTATCCAGTTGGTTCTTAATTCTTTATGGTCAGTGATCTTTTTTGGTTTACGCTTGCCCCAATATGCTTTTTTAGAGATTATTGTCCTTTGGGTTTTTATTTTGTTGACCCTTTGGAAGTTTTACCAAATTTAAAAACCGGCAGGATTACTTCTTTTGCCTTGCCTTCTTTGGGTTAGCTTTGCCGCCATTCTTAATCTTTTTATCGTGATATTAAATTGAATAGAGCTTTCAAATAAAAAGAGGCAAAGAAATGTCTTAAGCCCTCCTTGGGGGGTTGGTTGTTTTCTAATCCCCTTATTGAGCAATAAATTAAAAAAAGGGGGGTTTTGACAGATTGATATAATAGACATTAGTTAATAAGTGATGGTATCAGAAAAACTTTTTCCAGGTAAAACTAGTATTGCCAATATTTTTTTAACAATAGATCCCCCGATAAGCAAAGAGGATTTTGTTAAAATTGGAGAATTACCTTACTGGGAACAAAAATTGGTGACTCCAGAGATTTTATCTAAGACACTATTTTGGCATTTTGATCCCAAAGACCCTAATCACGTTGGACAAATACTAACTGCTGGCGGACAATCTCAAAGATTAAGTTTTGTGGCAACACGCTACCTAGAGAAGTCTTCTTTTTTGCAAAACAAATATCCAACTTTTGTTACTAAGGTAGAAGGAATTAGGAAAGCCCTAGCTTTAGGGGTCGATATGCCTCCCTTGCTGTTGGTTTCCGGTCGTCGACCTGGGTCACCAATGAGTCTTGTGGACGGTAATTTTCGGGCCCTGGCTTTAATGGTTCAAAGTTTAAGAGAACCAAACCGAGAGTGGAGCCTAAAAGCCTTCATCGGCCGAAAGTCTTATTTTTGGGAAAATCATTTTTTAAAGTAAATAGATTTTGTTCTTGACATAAAAAAGAAAAGGCATATAATGGGTATATATTCACAAAAGTTAGTTTTTTATGCCTAATAAAATGAAAGTTCGTCAAGTTGCCTTTGATCCGGAAGTAACCTACTTTAAGCCGCGAGGGGTTGCTCTTTCCTCTTTAAAAGAGGTAAACTTAAGCTTGGATGAATTAGAGGCTTTGCGGTTGGTGGATTTGGCCGGTCAAGAGCAAACTATAGCGGCTAAAAAAATGGCCATTTCTCAATCAACCTTACAAAGAACTTTGGTTAGGGCTCGTAAAAAAGTTGCCCAGGCCCTAGTAGAGGGTCAGGCAATAAAAATTAAAGGGGGTGAGGTAATTATGGTCGGATTTGGTCGAGGTCGAGGTCAGGGTGGCGGACGAGGCTTCTCAACAGGATCAGGACGAGGCCGAATGGGAGGGTCGTTTTCAGCTGGTCTGGGAGGAGTTTGCGTTTGCACTAATCCTGACTGCCAACATGAAACGGCTCATCAGGCCGGTGTTCCCTGTTATCAGGCGAAATGTCCCGAATGTGGCAGCCCGATGATTAGAAAAAGATAAATTTTTATGAAAATTGCAATTTGCGCATCAGGACCGGATTTAGAAAGCCAGGTTGATCCTCGTTTTGGTCGCTGTCCTTATTTTTTGTTGGTTGATGATGACAATAAAACAGGTCAATTTGAGGCTTTAGAAAATACGGCCGGGAGAGCTCCTCATGGAGCGGGAGTTTCGGCGGCTCAAATGGTGGCTAATAAGAAGGTAGGAGCGGTTTTAGGGGTTAATTTTGGCCCCAATGCCGTTAATGTTTTAGGTTCATCGGGAATTAAAATTTATTCTTTACCACAAGAAAAATCCTCTATTAGCATTGCCGAGGCTCTAGAGCTGTATCAGGCGGGTAAGTTGAAGAGGGTTGAAGAGGCAGGAAAGATGGGTCGGGGTTTCCAAAAAGGAGGCGGGCGTGGGCGGTAACAGTAAAGGAAGAACAGGTTTGGCTAAAGGAGAGAGGTTGGCTAGTCTGGCTATTTGGCTGGAAGGATTTTTGGCTATAGCCAAAGCGGTTATTGGCCTTTTTTCTGGGAGCCTGGTTCTTATAACTGACGCTGTTCATAGTGCTTCCGACTTGCTTTCTATTATTACTTCTTGGCTGGGTTTAAGAATTGCCCAAAAGAAAGCCACCAAACGATTCTCTTATGGCTATTACAAAGCGGAAAGTATTGGCACCCTAATAATTTCAGCTTTAATTATTTATGGTTTTTGGGAAATGTTTTCTCAAGGGCTATCCAGTCTTACCCACCCATCTCAGGTCTCTGTTCCCCTTTTGGCGATGGGGGTTTCCTTAGTTGATGCTCTATTTTTGTTTTTCTTTGGTAATTATGAAGTTCGGGTGGGTAAGGAAATTGGCGCCCAAAGCTTAATTGCTATGGGCAAGGAAAATAGAACCCATATTTTTTCTTCTAGTGCGGTTCTAATTGGTACCTTGGCGGCTTATTATCAAATTCCCTATCTTGAAGGAATAATTACTATGGGTATTTCTTTGTTGATTTTGGAAATTGGGCTATCCTCGGGGAAGGAGGCGGTTTTGTCATTAATGGATGTTAGTCCGGGCAAAGAAATAGAAGAAAAAGTTGCCAAAGCCATTGAGTCGGCGCCGGGAGTGGAGGAATTTTGGGATTTGAAATTAAGGCAGTCAGGTCCTTATATTTTTGGTCAAGTTAAAGTAGGAGTAAGAAAATTTATTGATGTTTCCCGAGCTCATAAGGTTGCTGATAGGATTGAGAAAGAGGTCAAAAAGATAGTTGCCAATGTTGACTCTTTAGTGGTTCATGTTGAGCCGTTTAGGAGCGATTTTTGCCACTTAGTGATTCCGGTTAAAGATAAAAAAGATTTGGAATCGACTCTTGATAACCGCTTCGGTCGAGCGGCGTATTTTTTGTTTGTTAATTTAGAAAAAGATGAAATTAAGGGCCTTTATTTTATTGATAATAAGTTTAAAGATAAAAAAGTTCGGGCCGGTTTATCAGCGGCAAAATTGATTATTGATCAAAAAAGCCAAGTTTTAATTGCTAATCAGGTTGGTGAGATTTCTTTTCATGCCTTGCATGATAATTTAGTTGATATTTATCAGGTAAAATTGGCCAAAACGGCAAAAGAAGTGATTGGCTTATTTTTGAAAGGAGAAGTTGATCAGTTGCTTGAACCAACAAAGGAAAAAAATTAAATGGTTGATGTCAAAACGGTGGCAATTACTGGTGGTAAGGGCGGCGTTGGCAAGTCAACGGTGGCCATTCTTTTGGCTAATAAGCTTCGAAAAGAGGGCAAAAAAGTAGTTTTGGCCGATTGTGATGTTGAATGCCCCAACGACTATCTTCTCTTGGGCCAAGAATTAAATAAGTCAGCCAAGAAAGTAACGGCCCAATTTCCTAAATTAATAAAAGAGAAATGTCAAAAGTGCGGCCTTTGTGTTGAGAAGTGTCGCTCTAGGGCTATTTTCCAGGCTCCTGGCCAATACCCAATTTTCTTAGAAGAGCTTTGTTCCGGTTGTGGTCTTTGCTGGCATCTTTGTCCCTATCAGGCCATTTCGATTAAGAAAAAAACCATTGGCGAAATTTTTAAAAACAAAATAACAGATAATTTTTATTTAGTAACTGGTCAATCAGTAGGAGTAGTCGAAGAATCGGGACCAATAGTTAGCCAAACTAAAAAGTTGGCCCAAGAACTAGCTGAAAAAATGGAGGCCGATTATTTGTTGATTGATACGGCTGTAGGCTTGCATTGCGGCGTAATTCGGGCCTTAATGGGAGTGGATTTAGCCTTTGCGGTGACTGAGCCTACCCCTTTGGGGGCTCATGACTTAAGGTTAATTTTGAAGTTGTTATCTATTCTTGGGGTAAGGGCTAAAATTATTCTCAATCAGGCCGATTTAGGGGCAAAGGAGCCAATTGTTAAAATTGCCCAAGAGAAAAAAACGCCAATAGAATATCAATTGCCCTACTCTAAGGAGTTAGCCAAAGCTTATTCACAAGGAAAATTAGCAAAGATTAATATTTTTTCATGACTAAAATTGCCGTTGTTTCCGGTAAGGGTGGGGTAGGCAAATCAATGCTTTCCTCTTCTCTTTGTCTTTATTTATCCCAAAATCAAAAAATTGCTGCTGTCGATGGCGACGTTGATGCTCCTAACCTTCATTTGTGGTTAGGCTTGGGTGAGTCTTGGGATGAAGAGAAAGAAATTTCTGTTTTTGAAAAACCGGTTTTTGATTTAGAAAAATGCACCGGCTGTGGAAAGTGTGCTCAAATTTGTGCCTTTGGGGCTTTGGAAATGAAAAAAGGCAAGCCAAGTTTAAACAAATTTATCTGTGAGGGTTGTGGAGCTTGCGAAGAAATTTGTCCAGTGGGGGCGATTAAAATGAAACCGGTGGAAGGGGCCAAAATTAGGATTAAAAAAGATGTTGGCGGTTTTCCCTTAGTTTCGGCCCAACTTTATCCGGGCCAAACCGGTTCAGGCAAAGTAGTTGACGAGATACTCAATAGGGCTGAGCATTTTTCTTACCAAACTATGGTAATTGATGCTCCGGCCGGAACCGGCTGCCCGGTAATTGCCGTTTTAAAAGAAACGGATTTTGTCGTTTTGGTGACCGAGCCCACCCCTTCAGGTTTTGCCGATTTAAAACGAGCCCTGGGAGTGGTTGACCATTTTGGGCTTCCTTTCGGGATTGTTATTAATAAGTGGGATCTTAATCCGGCTTACGCCAAGAAAGTAGCTCATTTTGCCGGGCACAACTTTTTAGGGAAAATTAGTTATAATCAAAAAATATTTTCGGCTCTGGCTAATTTAGAGCCGGTTATGACTACCGATCTGCCGACTAAGCAAGAAATGAAAAAAATTTTTTTAAGACTCCTTGATCGCTTAAAGCAAGACTGCTAATTACCCGGTTATGTTAAAATCTAATCTCAAGAGGAAATTAATTTAGATGATTAAATGGAAATAACAAAGAAAAACTTTTTAGTAACCATTGCCGTTTTTTTTCTGTTAATTTTTGGTTCATTTATTCCAACCGACATCAAGGCCCAAGAAAAAGTTACCCTTCATTTATTTTGGTCTTATGGTTGTCCGCACTGCCAAAAAGAGAAGATTTTTTTAGCCAAGTTAGTTGAGAAATATCCCCAGTTGGAGATTAAAGACTACGAGGTTAGTTCTAGCCGGACCAATGCGGCTCTTCTAAAAAAAGCCGGTGATTCTTTAGGGGCAAATGTTTCCGGGGTTCCTTTTACAGTAATTGGTCAAGAATATTTCATTGGCTATTTAAACGATGAGACTACCGGTAAGAAAATTGAGGCGGGGGTTAATTGTGCTTTAGAAAATGATTGTCAGGATGTGGTTGGTAGTCTCTTTTCTAAAAGTGAAGAAGATGACCAGGACAAGATAAAGGGCGCTGCTGATATAATTGAGGTGCCCATTTTTGGCAAGTTAGATACTAAAAAACTTTCTTTGCCGGTCTTAACTTTTGTGATTGCTCTTTTGGACGGTTTTAATCCTTGCGCTATGTGGGTTTTACTATTTCTGATTAGTCTCCTTTTGGGCATGAAAGATAAAAAAAGGATGTGGATTTTAGGAAGCGTTTTTATTGCTGCCAGTGGTTTTGTTTATTTTCTTTTTTTGTCGGCCTGGTTGAATCTCTTTCTATTTTTAGGTTGGGTAACCTGGATTCGGATCTTGGTTGGTTTGGTGGCTCTTGGCGCCGGCGGTTATTATTTATGGGACTATATCACCAATAAAAGCGGAGCCTGTAAAGTAATGGGAAGTAAAAAAAAGCAAAAAGTTTTTGATAAATTAAAAAAAGTTACTCAAAAGAAACAGTTGGGTTTAGCGGTTTTGGGAATGATTATTTTGGCTTTTGCGGTTAATTTAGTGGAGCTGGTTTGTTCGGCCGGTTTGCCGGCTGTTTATACTCAGGTTTTGTCTTTGGCTAATTTGCCTACCTGGCAATATTATCTTTATCTTATTTTTTATATTTTAATTTTTATGCTTGATGATTTAGTAGTATTTTTTGTGGCCATGACTACTCTAAAAATGACCGGCTTAAACAACAAATACAGTCGCTTTTCCCATCTTTTTGGCGGGATTTTAATTCTTATTATCGGCCTCTTGCTTATCTTTAAGCCGGAAATCTTAATGTTTGGTTAGAATGATCAGCTGATTGTGGGAAAAGCCGATAAGGACATAGGGCTGGAGAATTAAGTTAATTTGTCCTTATCTTGGTTATTCTCGCCAAGATCGCAAAATTTGCTCTCGAGCTTGCACTGAGGATCTAGCCCTCTAAAAATAGAGAATAAAACTTTATGGCCGAAGGAATAATTGTAGAGCCACGATAAAAATTTTTGGTAATCTTTTTGTTTTTGGCGGCCAATTTTGTCCAGATTATTGAAGATTAGGTTTGGCATTCTTTTATAGAGATTTCTATTGACATATGAGGCTTTCAGGCGCGGGCTAATTTCTTTTTCGTAGAGCTTGAGGTAGTCTTTGTCCTTAATAATAGCGCAAGCGGCTAAATAGCCGGAATCAATGGCCAAAATCATTCCAAATCCAGCCAGGACATCTTGAAACCCAGCCGCTTCGCCGATATAAAAGGTTTTTCCTTTTTTGACGGGGCCGTTTAAGGCGAAATTACCTCTGGCTCTGAACAATCGCGGTTCTTTTATTTTGATATTGAGTAGTTTTTCCATTTTCTCCTTGAAGACAGATAAATTATTCTTTGCCGGTTTGTTGTGGTAACTGGCTAATGTGCCGCGGCCGTTAATTATTTCAACATAAGAATAATTTTCAGATAAGTTTTTGTCGATAAAAACAATAATTGTATCTGGTGATGGGGAGGCGAAGTTAATTCCGGAAACATAGCCGACAGCTTGCCTGGGGCCGACGGCAACAATATCAACCTCTGTTTCTTCTTTCGGCGTATTGAAAATAACGTTAACTCCTAATCTTTTGGCTTGTTTTAACAAGCCGTTGTCAATTGAATCTTGCGGTTTGCCTCGTTTAACCGAATAAAAAAGAGGTTCAAGGCTTTTTAATTCAATTTCTTTGAGATTGGGGGTTAAAATCTTCATTTCGTAACAGGGTTTGGCAAAAAAATTTATTTCAAGACCAAGCTTTTTTAAGTATTCTAAAATATCGATGTCTTTGGTCCAATTGGCTAAATTTTGCCAGTCGCCCTTGAACCTGCCACCGGCATGATTAGCAACTTCATAAACAGTTGTTTTATGTCCGTTTTTAGCAAGTAAAATAGCGGTGGTTAAACCGGAAATCCCTGCTCCGGCAATTTTGATCTCTTTTTCCATTGCCCTAACTATACCATCAAAAAGTTTTTTTTGATAAAATTTACCTATCTCTTGGGCAAAAACTTAAACATTAGCGTTTTACTGGCGAGATATTAATTTTTGTTATTGGTTTCCTTGCTTATTTTTAAATCAGGGTGGTTGATGTTCGGCCGGTTTTGATTTTATTGGCTAATTATATTAATATAAAGTTATTGATAGTTTTTCTCCAGCCCTAGGAAGGATTTTTTGATGAGTAAAATTCAATTGATTTCTGGTTCTTCCCATCCTCTTTTGGCAAAGACAATCGCCCAAGGTCTTGACCTAAAGTTAACTCCGATAAAGATTAAAAGGTTTATCGACGGCGAGATTTACGTTCGAATTAAAAAAAGGGTTCGCGGTGATGATCTTTATCTTATTCAAAGCCTCTCTCCGCCGGTTAATGATAATCTTATGGAGTTATTGATTATTATCGATGCCGCTCGTCGGGCCTCGGCTGGGCGGATTAATTTAATTTGTCCCTATCTCGGCTATTCTCGCCAAGATCGCAAAGTTCGCTCTCGAGAACCGATTTCGGCTAAATTGATTGCTAATTTGATTTCTAAAGCCGGGGCCAATCGGTTGGTAACGGTTGATCTTCACGTTGACCAAATCCAGGGCTATTATGACATTCCCTTTGATCATTTTGTTGGTTATCCTCAATTTGCCAATTATTTAAAAAGTCATAATTATTCTAATTTGGCAATCGTTTCCCCCGATATTGGCGGGGTGAAACGGGCCAGTAAAATGGCCTCGCTTCTTGGCGCGCCAATTGTGATCCTAGATAAAAGAAGGCCTAATCATAATCAATCCGAGGTGGTTCATGTGGTTGGTGAGGTTAGTGGAAAAACAGCGGTTATTGTTGATGATATTATTGATACCGGCGGCTCAATTGCCGCCGCCGCCAAAATTATAAAAAAAGAAGGCGCCAAAGAAGTAATTGTTTGCGGAACGCATGCCTTGTTATCGGGGGGTGCTTGTCAAAGATTGGCCAAAGCACCGATTTCAAAAGTACTTTTTTTGGACACCATACCTGGTTGTGAGGAGAAGTTGCCTCAAGCAGAAATAATTTCTTTAGCGCCTTTGTTGGCCAGGATTATTAACCGGGTTCATAACGGCCAGTCTTTAGGGGCCCTTTTTACTTGGGAGAAAAAAGAAGTCAAATTATAAAAACAGTTTTAAAAGATTTAAGATGAAAAAGGAGGTGAAGTAAATGAAAAAACCAATTATTTTGATTATTGCCGCTGGTGTTTTGGTAATCGCTGGCCTTTTTTGGGTGGTGACTAGTCAAAAGTCAGAAACAATAACCATTGACGAGACCAAAGAACCCGTGGTTGGCGAATCTCAGGAAGAAACATTTACTGGAGCCTTGAAGGACATTATTGCCCGGGGAGTACCGATGAAGTGCTCTTATGAGATTGATGGTGTCGGATATGAGGGTTTGGTTAAAGGCAAAAATTATCGAGGCAGGGTCTCTCGGGATGGTCAAGTAACAGAAATTATTGCCGCAGATGGTTATGTCTATCTCTGGCAGGAAGGCAAAACCCAAGGTATGAAGATGGCCTTTGATATCGAAGCCGCTGATGAAGAAGATGATGAGAATACGGCCACTTTTACCGGTTCAGACATTGAATATCGTTGTTTACCGGCCGTGGTTGGTGACGATCAGTTTTTTCCTCCCCAAGATGTTATCTTTATTGATCTTGACCAAATGTTAGACCAAGAAGAGTTGTCCGAAGATCAAATTAGACAACTTGGGCAGATGTCAGAAGAAGAACAGGGACAATAAAAAAGCGCCAGCAAATCTGGCGTTTTTTTTAGTGAAAGCGATAACCAAAAAGGGGTTATTTTTTATAGGCTCTCTTTTTAGAAGTCCTTTTTTTGGTTGCTTTCTTGGCCGGTTTTTTCTTGGCAGGCATTATTTCTCACCACCCTTTATAGTTCAAATTAGAAAATTGAGAATAGTGATGTTTTATTTGATCGACCGAAGAAACATCTTTTAGAAAAGAAGTAGTAAGAGAGCAAAAAACAACCAGTTTTTTGAGGGCAGTGACCATTTTCTTTCTTAAAATATTCATCTCATAAACGCCTGTCAATGTCAATGGCCTTGTTTTAGGAGTGTCTGTTTTAGTAAAATAAGGAAGGTAGGAGGGGGTGATAAAAATGAATAAGAATACAATTGTCGCCGTAGTTGTTTTGATTTTATTGGTGGTGGTTGGTTTTTTGGCCTTCAATCAAAGTTCGGTTGAGGCACCAGAAGTTAATCTTGAGGACGACCAGCCTCTTGAAGAACCAATTCAAAAAGAAGAAGCCGAAGAAACAGCGTCCGGTCCAGAGGTGGTGGTGGAAGAGTTTTTGGCCAATTTTATTAAATCCGCTCCCCCAGAGCCAGATCAAGCCGCTCGTGAAGTCGCGATGGCCCTTATTTCTCCGGAAGCGGTGGAAAAGACACTTGATGGCGAAGGTGAATTCTCTTTACCCTTGTTTGTTGGGGTTCAAGATATTCCTGATGTTGGCCATGAGCTGGTTAGCGTTGAATATCAGAATGACCCAGTTACCGGACAGGCTGACAGTTTGGCCGAAGCGACTGTTAATCTGAAATATTCAGGAGGAGATTCTCTTCGAGTTTTCCCGTTGGCCTTGATTGATGGTCAATGGTTGATTATCGGACCAGCCCGAATGGCCGAGTAAAATTAGAGGAAAAAATTGTTGGTGGTTCTTAGATGAAGTGGTCGGTAGTTGATTTACTAGTTCGTTTGGTTAATATTCCCTCCTTGAGTGAGGGGGAGTTGGTTTTATGCCAATTTGTTTATCAGCTTTTGGGTAAATTTTCTTTTGACCAACTTGAAAAGCAGATTGTTGACAGGCAGGGTTTTAATATTATTGCTCAATGCGGTCAGCCGTCAATTGTTCTTCAGGCTCATCTGGATACCGTGCCTCCTTTTATTAAGGCCAGTAAAAGAGAAGGAAAGATTTTTGGTCGAGGGGCCTGCGATACTAAGTCGAGCTTGGCGGCGATGATTATGGCTGTCCAGAAGGCCCAAGAGCAGAAGCTAACTAATTTTGCTTTAATTTTTACCGTTGGCGAAGAAACCAACTTTCGTGGAGCAAAAAATTGGTTGAAGATTATTCACAAAATTTGCCTTTTATGGTTGTTGGAGAACCAACTAATTTAGAGCCAGTTAATGGTCATTTTGGTATTGGTACGATAACAATTAAGGCTAAAGGAAAGGCGGCCCGCACCTCTATTCCAAGGCAAGGAGTCAATGCCATCGAGAAACTATTGGTTGGCTTGAGGAAAATAACTGATTTTTCTCCCACCGGAGGGTCGTTATTAAGTTTAACCGAAATTTCCGGTGGAAGAGCAGAAAATGTGGTTCCTGATCGGGCCCAGGCCTTATATAATTTTAGAATTTCTCCTCAAGATAAACAAACCGACTATCCGGTAAAATTTAGAAAAATTTTAGCTGGCTTAGATTTGTCAGTTGAACCAGGACTAATCTTGTCGCCGGTAAAATCAATAATTCCTAGAAGACTAGCCTTTTTAGGATCAGGGAAAACAGTCCCCTATGCTACTGAGCTGTCGTTTTTTAAAAAGGGATTGGTTTTGGGACCGGGAAGCATAAAGTGGGCCCACTCCCAAAAAGAGTTTGTCAAAATAAGAGAACTAGAGCGGGCGGTCAATCTTTATTTCAAGATAGGTGAAAACCACGGCTTATAGCCGTGGATGAAACCGATACTAATAGCTCACTCGCCCATAGGCGAGTGAACAGGGCGAAACGCGAGGACCACGGGCTTTGCCCGTGGGAATCTATTTGGCAATAATAAAAGCGGGGAATTAATTCTTTGAGAGGAATAAGAAAAATCGGGACAGTTGCTTTAGTTTTTTAGAAAACTACTTGGTCTAGGAGTTCATCCATTTGGGCCGTAGCCATGCCAATCACCTTATCGCCACCGCCGTAGTAGATAAAAAGAGTATTTTTCACCAAGATCGCTCCGCAAGGAAAAACCACGTTAGGGACATCACCAACTTGTTCATATTTTTCGGTGGGTTTGATAATTGGATATTTACTTCGATAAAGGACCTTGCCCGGGTTATTATGATCCAAAATC
>Ga0268285_1000297_pt1 | contig 30478 bp, 25 predicted proteins | sample saktaG_2_FD_190144 | JGI IMG/M metagenome (GOLD analysis project Ga0268285, IMG submission 190144) | Saline water microbial communities from Sakinaw Lake, British Columbia, Canada - sak_2013_06_06_120m | ecosystem: Environmental > Aquatic > Non-marine Saline and Alkaline > Saline ... | reverse complement strand
AGCCCGTTCGTGAAGGCAACGTTACCATCACCGGCAATGTCCTTAGTGACGTCAAGGTCAACGTTCATTTAAAAGACTGCCGGGGCGTTATCCTTGCCGGCAACACTTTCTGGATGGGCTACACTCACAACCTTCTGATTGAAGATTGTTCGAATATCATTGTCGGCGCCAATAACTTCGACCGGAATCCTCGCTACGATTACGGCAACAGCCTCGATGCACGAAACAGCCTGCTCGTGCGCAACAGCGCCGATTGTACGCTTTCGGGTCTGCATATTACCAACGTATGGCGGGCCCCGGCCGGGTTGATGATTGAAAACTGTAAACGGATGAACATCACCAACTGCACGATTCTCGATTGTGACAACGTCGGCCTGCTGCTAAAAGACGTAGCCGACAGTAGAATCTCCGGCTGCCTAATCAGTGACAATCGCCCGGATGCCGAGTCGGCTTCGCTCAAAGTTATTGGCGGCAGGGGCAATATGATTGTCAATAACCTGCTGGCTACGGCACCACGGATTCCTGAGAGTGTCGCATCTGTATCGGGGAACGTTCACCCTTAGTATTACGAATCGGTGTTCCTTATCGATTACTTGCCTTTGACAAGCCAGATATTACGATATTGAATCGGGTGACTATGATCCTGCAGGCTGATCGGTCCGGTAGCTTCGCTCTTTCCCTTCCACCTATTCCCGGAATACGGAATCTCAACATTGTCCTGTACTTTGATACCGTTCTGATAGACGGTGATACGCGCATTCTCTTTGATACTGCCGTCGGCATTAAGTCTCGGAGTGCGGAATTTGACGTCGTAAGTCTGCCACGTATCAGGTGGCAGGCACGCATTGACTCTGGCCCGTGCAATATTATACAGACCCGCGCAGTCGCCGGAAGTATGCACCAGGCCGAATGAATCCAGCACCTGCACTTCGAACTGGCCGGCGAAGTACACTCCGCTGTTGGCGCGTCCCTGCCCGCGGTTGTTCGGCTCCAGCGGCAGTTTGAATTCCAAGTGAAAATTCTCGATATCGCCGAACTGCTCTTTCGTATTGTTGCCTCCCTTGTTCACCTGCATCGCTCCGTTGTCGAGCCTTTTCCATTCGGAATTCGTCCACGCACTCATGTCCGGCTTAACGCCGTCCTTGAAAGGCAGCAGTACGATTGCTCCCTGGGGCGGCTTCAAACCTTCCTTCGGTGACTTCCGCACGAACTTGTCCATCTCGATGTGCTGGCCATACTCGGATTGAACAGATAGATGCCCGTTTTGAATCTGTCCGGACCAGTGCTTTCCACCCGATCTGTCGCCGATGTGCACGGTCGAACCCTCCCTGTTGCCGTGAATCTCGATATTCGCCCCATCCTGGTTTTCCTCATTTGGTGTCGCTTTGATCACGATGCGGTAATACACATCGTCGCCCTCTGCTATTACTTGTGCAGATGCCTGCATCGTTGTCATGCCGTCCGGATGATACGTCCCCTTGTATTCGCCCATATAAGAATTCGCCCATACGGCCGAGGTAAATGCCAGAAATGCAACTATAGCGACAAAACATCCGATGTGTCTGTGTACTTTCATTTTACTTACTCCTTATTCGATTGTTGTTAATGTTTCAACGACGGCACGATACTATCACTTTAGGCAATAACATCAAGCTTGTTCTCCAGCGAGAACACTGAATCCTGTAGATTGCTGCAACTTTATTTCCGGCACTTTTTCCACCAGTCTTCCCACAATTCGGTCATTTGTTTTACTTTCTGTGGATTCTGTGAAGCTAAGTTATTCAATTCCGTCCGGTCCTTCTCAAGATCATAGAGTTCCCAGTCGGCGTTGCCTAACCGGACGAGTTTCCAATCGCCGGTCCGAACGGCTTTGGCCTTTCCAAACTGCCAGTACAGTACATCGTGCGGCGCTCTTTGTTTTCCCTGGAATATCGGGAGCAATGATTTACCGGCGAGAGTTTTGAGTTTTCTGTTGTCGATTCGGGCGGGATATTCAGCGCCGGCTACTTCCATAAACGTTGGCATGATATCAATTATGTGCCCCACCTGGCCGGTTATAGTGCCCGGTTTGATTACGCCGGGCCAATAAGCTATGAAAGGAGTGCAGTTGCCTCCCTCGTAGTCCGTTGATTTATATTTTCTGTACGGCGTATTGCTGGCATTGGCCCACTCAGGACCAATCGGGCGATAGCTTTCAACAGGCCCCGGTGGAATGTCTGGTGTCGTATCGGGTGTTTCGGGACAGCCGCCGTTGTCGGCGAGAAACAGGATAAGCGTGTTCTTCCATTTGCCGATTTCTTTTATCTTGCCAAAGACCCTGCCTATCACCTGGTCCATGCGGTCGACCATCGCGGCGTAAACCGCCATTTTCAGATCGAACTGGTCCTTCTCCGAGTTACTGAGCGAATCCCAGCTCGGGACACGCTCATCGCGCGGGGACATCTCATATTTGGGATCGAACATACCCATTTCTATCTGTCGCTTATAGCGCTGCCGGCGAAGCTTGTCCCAGCCTGTTTTGTATTTGCCCCGATAACGAGCGATATCCTCGGGCCAGGCGTGCAGCGGATAATGCGGCGCCGTCTGAGGCAGATACAACAGGAACGGTTTGGTCTCACTCTTATATTCTTCGAGCCGAGCAATGGCATAATCGGCGAAGGCATCGGTCGTATAGAAGTTTTTGTCTTCGGGGGTGTATCCCATAATCGCTTTGCCTTCGATGGCCCAACGGCGTGGCCCGGCAATCTTTCGGCCCGGCTTTGGCTCTCCGGGCCTGGCTTTGATGCCGGGATTCCAGTAATTGCAGCATCCGTCCGCAAGACCATAGTACCTGTCGAATCCGCGGGTTGTGGGCAGGGGTTGTTGATGCCATTTGCCGGAGATGATTGTGCGGTAGCCTGCGGGGCGGAGGACCTCGGCGAAAGTAACGCCGTGTTCCATGTTTTTTTGCCCCACGGCTTGGTCGTACTGGCCGGTCAGAAGAGTTGCTCGCGTGGGGCTGCATTTGGCGCAATTATAGAATTGAGTAAACCGCATTCCGCCTGCCGCAAGTGCATCGAGGTTCGGCGTCCTGATTTCTCCGCCGTAGCATCCGATATCGGAATACCCCAGGTCGTCGGCCATGATGAGAATAATGTTCGGCTTAGAAACGCTGCGCTCGGCTGCTTTCAAGTATCCCGGCAGGGCCAGCGATGCAACTCCGAGCCCCAGGGTTTTCAAAAAAGAGCGTCTTGTCTGATAACCCCTATTCAATATAATTCCTTTCGCATGTGCTGAAGGTTAGGGTTCGAGATTAGCGTCAAGCTGGCTTATTTGATTTTCAGCGAATCCTTATCCGGCAATTTCGGAAAAGCCGCGTGCGGCTCGGCTTGATACCAGAACGCCACCGAAGAAAGGTCGTCCTTCAAATGCAGATATCTTCCCTCGCTTTGCCATCCCAATGCCTGCATGGTAACTTTCAGGTCCTTTTCGAATCGTATGGGATCCATAATATGCCAGCGGTATAGACTGAAACGCGGCTGTTCTTTCGAGTTGATCACCTGGGGCATACCGGCATAGGGCGTGACAAATTCCTGATACTCACTCGTTCCCGGTTTTTGAAAACCATACGAGCCGCAGAAATAATCCTCGGTTCCGGTGCCGCATATCGTCGGGAATTCCTTATCGCCATCCATGAAGAACTTAATCTCGCCTTCACCCCACCAGCCCGGGCTGTTCGAACCCCATGTCATATAGGTTCCGACGTATTGTCCCTGTCCGCGCACACCGTCGAGAATCGTATAATCCTGTTTATCCGGGACAGGGTTGACACGCCTGAATTGCGCATGCAGGTAGCCCATGTCTGCAGGAATCTCAGTCAACGTGTAATCGATCTGATAATACAGGACCATCGCCTTTTCATCGATATTGGTCATCGTAATCCTGTAGCCTTTTCGAAACGGCATGAGCCAATAGCAGTTGAATCCGCTGCCGGGATTCACGCAAACGGCCAGGGATGTCACTTTCGTATATTGTCCGAGACCGCACGCGAAGAAATCGCCCGCGGGACATTCCACCGAGGGCGTCTCCTCGCCGTCCCAGTAGATTCGCAGGATATTGAAACGGTTGTTCCCCGTCGGAGTCATCCAGATGTGCTGGATCGCCCCGGAACCTTTGATGTCGGCCATGACAAATGTCTGGCCGGCTTCGATTCTGACTGATGGAGAGACCTTCCATTTTTGACCCAGCTCGCGGGCCGCCCTTGCGCCGGTGCCTTCGGTTGCCATGCCTCCCTTGCCTTTTTCACCTGTGAAATTCTCCGGACTAACAGAGCGAGTTTTGGCATTCGATAAGCGGGGCAGAGTTGCCATGCTCATGCTCAGGCCGTCAAAATCCGGATTTTGCCCGTATAACCCGGTCGATGATAAAGCGATAAACAAGAAGATGCAAAGCATCCAAATGCCAAGCTTTTTCTTCGTATTTGCCGCTCCGGATTGTGCCGGGAATTTTGCTGTAAGTTTCATAATCTGTCCTTTCCTGATTGTTTAACCTTATTGCGTTTTATGGATTCTTACTTTCAATCTGCTACCAAATATTGCTGTCCACAGGTCAGATTGCAAGAAAAAAAATGAGAGAAGGGAAATCCGGGGGCAATTTTACAAGAAATTTTCTTGACCTGTGATGGCAGATATATATACTAAGGTTAGGGAAGCATGTGCCCGTACAGATTTCTATCTGAGGCATTTTAGCTTTCCGACAGGCAATACCCTGTAGTCTTTTGTATTTTTATACAGACGCAGAACAGCAGAGTACAAATGAGGTAACTGAAGCTGTATGCTTTGGAGATAAGGTTTTGCCTTTAAAATAAACTGCCGGCCTTAAAAGGAAGGAGGTGGTCTCAAGTCAAAGATGTCCTGAGCAAGTGAGGATAAAATGCAGCAAACGTCAAATAATTATCCGTCGTTTTATTATCTCAACTTTCAATAAGGAGGATCATTATGTTTAGAAAATTGTTTTATCCGGTTTCTTTTCTTTTGGTATTTGTCCTGAGTACCAACGCCTTTGCCGACCTTCTTGCCGACCCTGACCTGGTCATATACTTTTCATTTGACGAAGTCGGCGATATAGTTGCCGACCAGTCCGGGAACGGCCACGATGGCGTAGTTAATGGCGATATCACGGCTGATCCCGACGGCAAACGGAACGGGGCCGCCAAATTCGCAACCGGCAGTTACCTTGATCTGGATGGGCCCAGTATACCTCCGGAGCATATTCCGACTACCGGTATCACACTTTCCGCCTGGGTAAAATGCGAGAACACAGGCGGAGATCATGCTATATTCAATGCCAGAGCATCCGATTCGACCTGGCTCGTTCATCCCGAACTCAAGAGCGGAGGCGATTTTCGATGGCTGCTCCGGGGTGCCGGTGGTGCAGGAATTATGGATATACGTGCAGGTGTTGTAACATGGGATGAATGGCAGCACTACTGCGGCGTATACGACCAGGCCTCAGGCAGAGCCGCTCTATACATCGATGGTGAGCTGGTTAGCGAACAAGTTGTATCAAGTGCTTTGGAGATCGCCGGAGACTGGGATTCAGGCGCTCGCGTGGGATATAATATCGACAACGCAAGACCTTTCACGGGACTGATGGACATGTTCTTCTTGTTCAAGCGGGCGCTGTCAGAAGACGAGATTTTTAAGGCTATGCAGGGTGAAGCATACGCCAAAGCCCTTAGTCCCAGTCCGGAAGATGGCGCCTACTATCCGGATACATGGGTGACACTTGGCTGGTCGCCCGGCGATTTTGCCGTCTCACACGATGTCTATTTAGGGGACAATTTCGAGGATGTTGACAACGGCACTGCCGATACGTTCCGGGGTAACCAGGCTCTGACTATGACTTTTTATATTGCCGGTTTTCCGGGATATGCCTACCCCGACGGTCTGGTCCCGGGAACAACATACTATTGGCGAATCGACGAGGTCAACGAAGCTGATCCGAACAGTCCCTGGAAGGGGGATATCTGGAGCTTTATGGTTCCGCCCAAGACAGCCTATAATCCCATTCCTGCCGATGGTGCCGAGTTCGTCGATCCGAATATGGTCTTTGGCTGGACGTCGGGATTCGGCGCCAAGCTGCATACCGTATATCTTGGTGATGATTTTGACCAGGTTAACAATGCCGAAGGAGGAGCCACACAGGGGCTTACGACCTATAGCCCCGAATCTCTTGAATCAGGTAAGGTTTATCACTGGAGGGTCGATGAATTCGACGCTTTCAATACGTATAAAGGCGATATCTGGAGCTTTACAACTCCAGGCGCTGTGGGCAGCCCGGTGCCGGCTAACGGAGCTACGGATGTGAAGATGACGGCGATTCTTAGCTGGACTGCGGCCGATAGTGCCGCTTCGCACGAGGTGTATTTCGGCAAAGATAAAGACGCCGTACGCAATGCCGATAAGAATTCGCCGGAATACAAAGGCCCCAAGGCGCTTGGTGCCGAGAGCTATGATCCCGGAAAACTCTCCTGGTATGCAACATACTACTGGCGTGTGGATGAAGTCGATAGTCTCGGTAATTCTTTGAAAGGGCCTGTCTGGAGCTTTACGACGGCTGATTTCATTACGATAGATGATTTTGAAGATTACAACACAGGAGATAACCAGATCTGGTATGCGTGGCTTGATGGGCTGGGCTTCGGTACGCTGGAGAATCCACCTTACTCTGCCGGTAACGGTACGGGTTCGGCCGTAGGTGACGAGACGACAGCTTCTTATTGTGAAGAAAAAATCGTTCATGGCGGCGGTAAATCCATGCCGGTGCTGTACGACAACAATAAGCAGGGCTATGCGATGTATTCGGAAGTTGAAATGACATTAAGCGAAGCGCGTAACTGGACAGATGAAGGCGTTAATAAATTGTCATTGTGGTTCCGTGGCGGTTCGGACAATTCCGCCGATTCGCTGTATGTTGCGGTAGCCAACAAAACAGGTACGCCTGTGGTGGTAGTATACGACAATCCGGCTGCGGCCCAGATCGGGGCCTGGACGAAGTGGGTCATCCCGCTGCAGACCTTTGCCGAGAAGGGCATTGATCTGGCCGACGTTGACAAGATCATGATTGGCCTGGGGACAAGAGGTAGCCTGACGACACCGGGTGGAGCAGGGAAAATGTTCTTTGATGATATTCGGCTGTACCAGTCGATACAGGCTGCTGAATAAACGCGCCTTCTCCTTAAAAAGAAGACAGGATCAGTATGAATTCGGGGCTTATACCATTCGGCATAGGTATAGGCCCTGATTTTTTAGCTGTCGGCTCTGTATAGAAGTAACCGCTGGATGAGATTGTAAGGGGAAATAGGGGCTGATGTAGAGGGGCAACGATTGGTTTTAACGGCGCCATTCGGCCTTGCGGACCATTAAGGGCGGCATTTGCTGAGGACTGATTGTTCTGCTGCCCGGATGCACGCAGCTTCTGCAGCTTGGATACCAGCGAATGGCGAACAGCTTTGGCTTCAAAGGTAATATTTGTTTTTTGAATCTGGCAAACGTCATATTTGATTTCCCATTAACTTCAGCTACAGTGGCTGCACCCTTCCCCTATCGGCAAATTGCAGTACCAACTTTGCTATATTACATTCAAATTGTCTGGTTGTTTTATGAATGCTGCATTCGCCGGGTTGCTTTGGTATTGTTTCTTGCTTATCTGATACTGTTCCATTTGGTCGGCAGCCGGTCAAGTTCAAGTATTTCGATGCGGTTGATAAGCCATTTTTTATCAGGTTGTTTCCGGAGGGACAGCCTGGCCTTTACCAGGAGAAACGATTTGTAGTTTTGGGAGATGTAACTGTTTTTATCAAAAATTATCACCGCAAATAGAATTGCAGTTGCATTCGAGTCCGATATGTCTATCAGCAGGCCGGTCTTTTTGCCTTTATCGACTAAAGGTTTTGACAGCTCCCTCCTGCAGTGGTCCAGCAAGTGTTTTTTTGTGCTGTGATACGAGTCGCTGTAATTATTGGCAATAACAGCCTCAATTGCACTGCAATCTTCCTGCTGGACTGCTTTGATTGCGGTTTTAATTATGGCATTGATTTTCTCGGTGTCGGTTTGGACAAGCATATCCGCGCCGAAAGCAGCCGCAATTAAAAAAATCGGTATAAGTAACTGCCACCAACGGCGTTTTTCAGGACAAAAGCTGCGGAACGTCAGCATTCCGAATAAAACAAGAACTGCCGCACCCAGCAATGTCCATGGCTGCTCAAAAATATCGAACATATCCTGACCTCTTATCTTGAGCAGATACCGAGGGTTAGTTTAGGCTTTTATATGGGAAGCCCTTCGCCATATATTCAATGTCTTCGCGCTCATTAGCCGGAGGGGTCAAGTTGAAAGAGAATGGCGTGCCGGGATCCATGGCCTGGAGGTTCCACTCAATAAAGTGATCGTCGATCCATCTGTGCATCTCCGCGTGACCGTCGGCGAATCCAAGGGTGCTTTGTTTATTATGCCACATGGCGACCGGATCAACCCATGTTTTCGGTCCGGGATTCATCTGCCATGAGCCAACGTTGTATCCTCTGGGATCAATCTCTTCGACAAAGATATATCTTGTCGCAGGTCTGTATAATTCGGCATATTTCTTGGCCATGTCGTACCCGCTCCATTCCTCTCCATTAGCGCCGCCGGCAATCGAGTAGCTTCGAAAGGTGTATTGTTCTGGATTCTTGTCTCTATCGTCGGCGGGGCATGCATACACATCCACAGCCTTGCCAACGTAAGGAAAAAGTAGTCCATCTCGGATAGCTTGTTTCTTTTGCTCGACAGTACTGCCATCCGCCGGACGCAGAACCCAGTTGCCGGGGTCGGTATCGCCCGGCACCAGATTATCGTCGTTCTCGTCCTTGTACATGAACCACCCCAGGGAGAGGGTTTTCACATTACTGACGCAATGTACGCGCTTGGCTTGATCTCTGACTGCTCTCAAGGAAGGCATGATAATTGCCATCAGGACAGCGATAATTGCGATAACGACCAACAACTCAATCAAGGTAAAAGCTTTTGTTTTCATTACTTCCTTCCCTATGAAAATGCATTTACTAATAGTGGAGAATCAATATTAGCAATATTTTTATATATCTGCTACCCAAGAATCAAGATGCGCAAAAACATCTTTGTGTTCTACTTATTCCATTTTTTTGGTTTTTTTAGCTCAATTTCCTATATTATACTGAATTTGAAGAGACAAGTCAAGTTGGGCGGGTAATTAATTATCGGATTTTTTGTTCGGAGATGAATGTTGTGCTATATTCCGAGAACTCGTTTAACCTTGTCGATTTTCTCGATGGCGAAGTCCAGGTCGTCGGTGCTGTGTGCGGCGGATATTTGCGTTCGAATTCGTGCCGCCCCTGTGGGAACGACGGGATAAGAAAATCCTATGACGTAAACACCTTCCGTTAGGAGTTTCTCTGCCATCTTCTGGGCCAGGACGGCATCGCCGAGCATAATCGGGACGATGGGATGCTCGCCGGGAATAACGTCTAAACCGAGTCCGGCGATTTGCCGCCTGAAATAGATGGTGTTATCAGCGAGCTTATCACGCAGTTCCGTCGAAGCCATTAACATCTCCAATACCTTGAGCGAGGTCGCGGCGATGGCCGGCGCCAGCGTATTGCTGAACAGATAAGGACGTGATCTCTGGCGGAGCAGCTCGATGATTTCTTTTCTTCCGCTGGTGAAGCCACCGCTGGCCCCGCCGAGAGCTTTGCCGAGCGTTCCGGTGATGATATCGACGCGTCCCATGACGCCGCAGTGCTCGGTAGCCCCGCGACCGCGTTTGCCTAACACGCCGGTCGCATGCGAGTCGTCCACCATGACCAGCGCATCGTATTTTTCGGCAAGCTCACAGATCCGGTCCAGCTTCGCTATCGTTCCATCCATCGAGAATACGCCGTCGGTCGCAATCATACGAAATCGCGCCGATTGGGCTTGCTGCAAATTTTCTTCCAGATCCTGCATGTCGGAATTTTTGAATCGCAGACGCTGGGCCTTGCAGAGGCGAATGCCGTCGATAATGCTGGCGTGATTGAGCTGGTCGCTGATTATGGCATCCTCGGCTGAAAGTAAGGTCTCGAACAGTCCCGTATTGGCGTCGAAGCAGCAGGAGTAAAGGATTGTATCTTCTGTGCCGAGAAATTCGGAGATTTTCTTTTCTAATTCTTTATGCACCTCTTGTGTGCCGCAGATAAAGCGCACCGAAGACAGGCCGTACCCCCATTTGGCATAGCTGTCCCGGGCGGCTCGAACGACATCGGGATGGTCGGCCAGGCCCAGATAATTGTTTGCGCATAAGTTGAGAACTTTCCGGCCTGTCTGTATCGTAATCATGGCATCCTGCGGGCTCGTAATTATGCGTTCAGCCTTGTAGAGTCCGTTGTCACTGATTTGCTTGAGTTCTTCAGCTATATGAGATTTCATTCGGCCAAACATACTTTGTCCCTCGCTATTGTGATTTTAGCCGCTTTTTATTCCTGCGTCCAATCAAGAATCACCTTTCCCGATTCGCCCGATCGCATAACTTCGAAGGCCTTTGAGTATTCTGTGTAGCCGAAGCGGTGAGTAATCAGAGGTTTCAGATCCATTCCGCCCTGAATCATCATTGTGGCCTTGTACCAGGTCTCGAACATTTCCCTGCCGTAGATGCCTTTGATTGTCAGACCGTTGAAGACGACATAATCCCAGTCGATGGCAGTCTCCGGCATGATTCCCAGCAGTGCGATTTTGCCGCCGTGGCACATGTTCGCGAGCATATCCTTAAACGCCTGCGGATTTCCCGACATTTCCAGGCCGACGTCGAATCCTTCTTTCATTTTGAGCTTCTTAGCGGCCTCTTCAATACTCTGGCTTCGGACATCCAGCGTCAAAGTAGGCCCCATTTTCTTAGCCAGCTCCAGGCGATAGGGATTGACGTCTGTAATCACGACGTAGCGTGCGCCGGCATGTTTAGCCACGGCGACGGCCATGCACCCGATAGGGCCGGCCCCGGTTATCAGCACATCCTCGCCAACCAGGTCATACGACAGCGTCGTGTGAACCGCGTTTCCAAACGGGTCGAAGCAGGCCAGCACGTCTTTCGGGATGCTGGTGTCACAATGCCAGATGTTGGTGACCGGTATAGACAAGTATTCGGCGAAAGCCCCGTTTCGATTCACACCGATACATTTCGGGTCGGTGCAGAGATGCCTTCGTCCGGCCAGGCAATTCCGACAGCGACCGCAGACGATATGTCCTTCGCCGCTGACCACTTCGCCCAGCTCGACATCATGCACGTTGTTGCCTATCTTCTCGACAGTGCCGACGAATTCGTGGCCGATGACCAGCGGGGTCTTGATGGTCTTTTGGGACCAGCGGTCCCAGTTGAAAATATGAATGTCGGTGCCGCAGATCGCCGCTTTTTGAATCTTGATCAGAACGTCGTTGCTGCCGACTTCAGGGACAGGGACATCTTCCATCCACAACCCGGGTTCGGGCTTCTTTTTCGTCAATGCTTTCATCGATTCTTTTCCTCAATTTGCGCAAAATGAAAGACTACGACACAGTTGTTTCTTATACTTATCTGCACTCGTGAACTGCACACGGACAGAACAGTTCACCACTTTATTTTCTGAAGCTCGCTTGTTTTCCGGTGGTCCGTCATATCGGGAATCAGTGCCGTTACTGTTATGAAATCTTCCGCCAAAGATGTCGTATCGGTCGGGCTCTCGTCGAGCAGATGGGAGCCGCCGGCCAGTTGAAAGACAGTCTGTCCCAGTTCATTTACCTGCCGGATGTAATATTCGTCGAACCCTTTGCTGGAGTGCGGCACGACTCTCACACCTTTCGGCCGGCCTTTCGACAGTTCAGGGATATTAATATTGATTACGTTACCCTTTTTGACCGGCATGAGCTTCTTGAGGACTTCGACACAATGCCTGGCGGCTTGCTCAAAATCCATGTGCTCTTCCCTGGAGAGACTCAACGCGACGGCCGGGATTTTCAGAAACGCACCCTCCATCGCCGCGGCGACCGTCCCGGAGTAATAAACATTGATTCCCGCGTTGGCTCCATTGTTTATGCCGGCAACGAGAAGGTCTATCGGTTCCTCGTGGAGCTGCATTATTGCCAGTTTAACGCAATCGGCGGGGGAGCCCTGGACGCTGAAACCTGTGAACAGGCCGTTGATGTCAACCTTGTTGCAAACCAGCGGCTCAGCGAAGGTAATGCTGTGGCTGGCGCCGGATTGGCCGTCGGAAGGCGCAACCACCGTAACATTCCCGATCCCGACCAACTCTTTATAAATTGCAGCAAGGCCCGGCGCGAAAATGCCATCGTCATTTGTCAATAGTATGTTCATATAGATTACTTTACACTTTTTTTAAACCGGTAGCAGCACAGGCTGCAATGCCAACAGCCGGGCATTGTAAACGGCTTCTAGGATTTTGTCAATTGACAGTTCTGCTCTGCGGTGTATAATGCTCAGCTATGGAAAGGTATTCGCCGGATAAGAAATGTGTTGTAATGACCAGGGACGAGGTTCGCGCATTCGATGCATGGGCGATCGATACCCTCGGCATAGCGGGTGTGGTCCTGATGGAAAATGCCGGACGCAGTTGTGCCGAGCTGATCGAAGACAAGCTTAAAGATGTTGTCCAGCCGAAGGTCTGTATATTCTGCGGGACCGGAAACAACGGCGGGGACGGGTATGTGATTGCCCGGCACCTGATCAATCGCGGCGTTCAAGTGGCTGTGGTCGTGTGCGGAGATCGAAATAAAATCAAAGGCGATGCAAAGATAAACCTGGACATTTTGGAGCGGATGGGCCGGTCCGTCGAACTGCTTAATCCGTCTGGCGGGGATATCGCCGGCGAGGTAGAGCGTTTTAGCACCGGCGCCGGCGTAATTGTTGATAGCATTTTCGGCACGGGATTAAGAGGACAATTGAGCGATGAGTACAGACGATTAATAGAAAGCATCAACGCCTGCAACAGCCCCGTTCTGGCTGTGGATATTCCGTCCGGGCTGGATTGTGATGCCGGTGAGCCGCTCGGCGGGGCGATTCGGGCCGCATGGACGGTAACTTTTGCCGCAGTCAAGAAGGGCTTTGTCTCTGCAAACGCACCTCAATACACAGGCGAGATTTTTGTTGCCTCGATTGGGATAGCCACCCGCTAAAAAGCGCCGGCCTGGCCGATATGACCTTTATAACCGATAAAAAACAGGAACCTCTCGTACGTGAATACCGGGATCCATAGCGTCTGTGCCTGGTCCCGAAGCCCATTGTAGCGGTTGAGCCGTTGTAGCGAGGCGTTGTATACATCCATTGCCCTTGGGTCTATGTCCAGTTCGTCAAGGGTCGGTTTTTGGAGAACTTGTGGCTGCTTGCCGAGTACGAGGAAGTCCGTGTCAATGGAGATGGCATTGTCAACTTTGCCGCCCCATTTTTCGATTAGTGTTTTTATCTTGTCGGCGCCGTTGTAATCAATCATTCCATCATTATCGAGGTCGAAGTCACCGGCGATCACAAATACATTTGTCCTGTCGGTGTCCCAAATTAGATTTGCAACAATATCTCCCTGCAAGATAGGTTTTTTTAGTTCCGATTGGGTAATTCTTGCTGCTGAATAAGTTTTTGCCACATCAAATACTTCAATTTCGGCTTTTCCCTTGCCGTCCTCCGGGATAGATGTACCTCGGTCATAAACGGTAAGTGTTAATCCCTGATAAACGTGGTCATCGATGCCGATATTCAGATGAACTACCTGGGCCTGGTCGTCAATTAATATTATATGTCCATCGGGCTCATAAGCGAGCACTTCACGGTTTGGCCCCGGTTCAATCTTGCTTAGCTTTTCCTTTTCGCTCTTCAGGTCATCCTGAGCGACTTTCAATTGTTCCCGGGTCTTCAACAGATCATCATTTGATGCATTCAGTTCATCACTGGCCTGCTGTAAGTCATCCCTGAGAGTTTTAACCTGCTCTCCTGTTGTTTGTTCCAATAGTGCTGAAAGCTCCTCACGTCTTTGTTTATCCTCAGCAAGCTGCAGTAGTAATGTATCTTTTTCAGCTAACAATGTTTGTTCTTTTTCGAAATTGGCTTTGTCCGCGTTTTCAAATCTTGTTTGCAGATCAGCGAGTTGCTTCTGGGTTTCAAGTTTTGCATTTATGGTTTTGTCCAGCTCAGCTTTTAATCCCCGGACTATTTGGATGAGACCTGTTGTGTTTGGGTCCCCAATAGTAATATGCTGCTTAGCCAGTTCGAGGACGTTAGTAACTTCCGTATTGCTGTTGTTGACTTTGACTTCGGCCGATGTTGGCTCAGCCACTCCGCCTGCGACCAGAGAAACGGTTTTATCAAAATAATCGACCATTGTCCCGAGCCATGTTTTATTTGGTAGTTTTGTTCCTACTATTGTTCCCCATGCATCACGTTCTCTTTTGGTGGCTATATTGTTCATTTCTCGATCCAGGTCGGCCTCGGCTGTCTTATACTCTTCAGCTTTGACATAGTAGATAACCGCAACCGTTGTTGTAGCAATAAAAAGCCCAACAAAGGTTATTAGAGTGTAGAGCATAGCGTTGCTCTGCTTTCTCCTGCGTGCTGGCATAATAAAAACTCCTTAGAAATATTGAAAATCACCCTAAAAGCTTGTTTAGATAACATATTATCGCCGGAAACGGTATCAAAGTCAACAAAAAAAGCCCGCATAGAAGCCTTTTTCAGAAGAATGATTGTTTGGAGATTGTCAGCGTGGATTTTGGGCATGGCATACGATACGAACGAAAGCCTCAAAGTCCGTCTAAAAGGGCGGGTAATTGGCTGATTTTGTGTATTATGCATTGTGCTTTAGCTCCGGATTGGGCGGAGATTGAAGTGTGTATACGTGCCGAACGAATTAGCTGAACGGTTAAAAATCTCAATTTATTCGGCGCGATAAAATCCTTTTTTTCGTTATCAGCGATATAAACCATATTTTCCGGCCTTGCCTCCGAGGCTTGCATGATCTTTTCAAAGCCGGCAGTCGATGGTTTCCAGAATTCCCTGCCGAGCTGTTCTGTATAGACAATGCACTTAAAAAATTTCTCGATTCCCAGCGATTGTACTTTCAATTTTTGGGCCGGCAGGAAACCGTCGGTCAGCAAGGCCAGCGTATATTTTGCCCTCAGCTCGCAAAGGACGTCCCGGCTGTCCTGGGGCAGTGTTATCTTCGGGAAGTGGTTGCGATAAACATTTACCAGTTCCCCAATACGCTTATCATCATAGCTCATGTCAAGCTCATCGAGAGCCGCGTTAAAAGTCTTCGTTCGGTTGCCGGCAGTGAATTGTTTCCATAGAGCGCCAAAAACACGCTCGGCAGGAGGGGCCTCAGACAGCTCGGCGAGAAACTCGGCTACGGCGGTAAAGCCGCTTTTGCAATACTCAATTTCATCGTAAAGCGTGTCGTCAAGATCAAAAACAACAGTTGTTATCATAATTCAAGCCTCGTAATTCTCGCCCCATCCTACACAAATTTTCACGATTCGCTATGCATTATGAGCTTATTAACATATAATTTTATTTTACGCCTTATCGGCCTGAATGTCGATATTTTCAATAAGTCAATAGCATCGAGTAAATTGATTCCTGTTTTTGTGGGAATGGCATATTGACTCTCATGTGTAAATAGCGAAAGGTAGTGGCATGAAACTGTTGCGAATAATGCGTCCGCAGCACTGGACCAAGAATGGGTTTGTATTTGCGGCCCTGATATTTGGACAAAAAATTACCGTCCCTCTTGCTGTCGGCAGGGCGATTGGCGCTTTTTTCTGCTTCTGTTTAGCTGCTTCGGCTATTTACATTTTCAATGACATTATTGACCGCAAGGCGGACTACCTTCATCCCGAAAAACGCAAACGGCCAATCGCGGCGGGAAGTGTTAGTATTAACTCTGCGGTTGTGGTGTCTGCTCTATGTGCAGCGGCGGCAATCGTCGGCAGTTTCGCGCTCGCTCGAAGCTTTGCAACCGTCATCCTGGCCTATATTGTGCTGATGATTATCTATTCGCTCTTGTTCAAGAGAATGATGATTCTGGACTGCGTGGTCATATCAGTAGGTTTCTGTCTGCGGGCTATCGCTGGGGCAATCGTTGTGGGCGTATTTATCTCGCCCTGGCTGATTATTTGCACCTTTGCTCTGTGCCTGTTTTTAGCGTTCAGCAAACGCCGGGGCGAAATAATCCTGCTTCGTGAAAACAGTGAATCATTTCGCGAAACGTTGGCCGGCTATACGCCCGAGCTGCTCGCTCACATGCTTGATGTCACCAGTGGCCTGGCGGTGGTATGTTTTCTGCTATATACGATGGATGACAGGACACTGCGGATTTTCGGTACGAACAATCTTGTATATACTACGCCGCTGGTCCTGTACTGCATTTTCCGTTTCAGTTTGTTAATACAACAGGGCAGATTCTCTGACCCGCTGCAGCTTATGTACAAGGATTTGCCGTTTCAGATCGGCCTTGTTCTTTGGGTTTTATCTTGTATCATAATTATTAACGCCGATAAGCTTGGTATCAGCTTTGGCAATATCTCGGCTTATTGATTAAGCTCATTATGACTGAACAAAGATTACAGAAGGTTTTGGCGGCGGCCGGTATCGATTCGCGGAGAAAGTGCGAGGAGCTGATACTCAGCGGAGAGGTCAGGGTGAACCGCAAAGTTGTGGATGAGCTGCCGGCCTTCGTTGATCCGGAAAAAGATATTATCACTGTGTACGGGAAAAAAATTCGCGCTGCACAGAAGGTCTATTTCCTTTTGAACAAGCCCAAGGGCGTGATATGCACGAACCGCGATCCTCGGGGCAGAAAAAAAGCGATTGACCTTGTCCACACGAAAGAGCGTATCTTTTGTGTCGGCAGACTCGATGCCGATACTACGGGCCTGATTATTCTGACCAACGACAGCGAGCTGACGAACAGGCTGACACATCCCAGATATGGAATTGCAAAGACCTATGTCGTCAGGATTAACGGTGAGATTTCCGGGGAACAAATTGTAAAGTTAAAAAAAGGAGTCTGGCTGGCGGAGGGTAAAACCGGCAGGGCGTCAGTAAAAATATTAAAACGCAGACATAACGAATCTTCAATTGAAATTACCATCAAACAAGGCCTGAACCGTCAGGTTCGCAGAATGTTGGCAAACGTCGGCTTGCCTGTTAAATCGCTGACGAGAACGAGCTTCGGCAAGCTTACCGTCCGAGGCCTTGGCGTTGGCAAATTCAGAACATTAACCAGGGCCGAAGTTGCACACCTGAAAAAGATTACCGCCGACTAAACTGTTTTTGAGAGAAAAACGCGCTTGCAGAAACTAACCAATGCCTGACAAACACAGAAAAAAGGGCAGGAAATCCTCATCGCGTACCAAACAAGACGTCCTGCGGCGCAAAGGCAAAAATCACTTGCCAGCGAAGAAAAAAACCGCCACTTCTTCCAAAAAGAAAGATAAACAAAAGAGCGGGGAAAAAGTGATGCCGCCTTTAGTGACCGGCCGGCGTCTCTGGCTGTTTCGCATAATTGCAGTTACCGTCATACCGGCTATTCTGTTCTTGTTGCTGGAGATTTCTCTGCGTCTCGGCGGTTATGGTTTCCCCACAACCATAACTATCAAAGACAAAATTAATGATGAACCTTGTTATTATAACAACACTAAATTTGCCTGGCGGTTCTTTCACCCAAACATCGCACGGACGACCGAGCCGTTTGTTTTTCCTGCGAATAAATCGGAAGATACCTATCGTATCTTTGTAATGGGAGCTTCTGCCGCGGCGGGTACGCCCGATGGAGCTTTTTGTTTCGGACGGATGCTGGAAGTTATGCTGCGCCGGCAGTATCCGAAAGCGAATTTCGAAGTTGTTACCGCTGCGATGCCGGCCATCAATTCTCATGTGGTTCTTGAAATCGCCGACGATTGCACGCGATATCAGGGCGACCTTTTTATCGTATATCTCGGCAACAACGAAGTGGTCGGTCCCTACGGGGCCGGAACCGTCTTTTCGACGATGAGCTCCAGCATGTCTGCCATCCGCCTGAGGATTGCGCTTAAAGCTACAAAGCTGGGCCAGCTCGTGACGAATCTGCTGGAATCGGCAGGCGCCGGCAATTCCCCGAAGATTTGGCGCGGCCTGGAAATGTTTCTCGATAAGCAGGTAAGGGCGGGAGACGCCAGCCTGGAAATCGTGTACGAGCACTTCCAGAGGAACCTGCAGGATATTCGCCGCCTTGCCTGTAAGAGCGGCATAAATATAATTTTCTGCACGGTGCCCTGCAACCTGAAAGACAGCCCTCCGTTTGCATCTCTTCACAGGCCGAACCTTACAGATGCCGAAAAGAAAAGCTGGGATGAGATTTATCAGCGGGGGATTACATATGAGACGGACGGAAATTATGCTGAGGCAGTTGATCTGTATCTTCAAGCCGCCAAGATTGATGACAGCTATGCGGACCTGCAGTTTCGCCTGGGCCGGTGTTACTGGGAAATGGGCGACTATGAAAAAGCCCGGGCCGGATATATCCGGGCGCGTGAATTGGACACGCTGAGGTTTCGCGCCGATACGCGGATAAACGAGATTGTGCGCGATACAGCCGGCAATAAAACCGTCGACGGCGTTTATCTCGTGGATGCCGTTAATGTTTTCGAAGAGAACAGCCCGAACCGTACTCCGGGCGAGGAACTGTTTTACGAGCACGTCCACATGAATTTCAAAGGCAATTATCTTCTGGCCGGAGCGATTTTCGAGCAGGTTGAAAAGATACTTCCCGGGCGGATAAAAAGTTCCAGGGCCGATGATCGTCCTTTCCCGACCGAGGCCGAATGTGCTCGGGATTTGGCGTACACGGATTGGGACCAGTACAACATCGCCGAGAAGGTTCTGAATGATTATATAAAGCAGGCGCCGTTTACGAATCAACTGTACCAGAATCAGCGGGTCAAGCAAATGGAGCTTCAAATCGATGCATATAAGGCAGCCATTTCCCCGGAGCTTGTTAATCAAGTTGAAGTTCAGTATCGCCGGGCGATTGAGCAAACGCCATCGGACTGGTGGCTGCATTGGAAGTACGGCCAATTGCTCGAAGATTTGGGTAAAGACAACGCCGCCGCCGCTCAGTATCGTTTGGTTCTGAGTTCTGTGCCGAATCATTTTGAAGCTTTCGCCGTATTAGGTTTATTATGCGGCAAAGGAGGAGACCTTGATGCGGCTATCGCTAATAATCTGGAGTCGGTACGAATCTATCCCACCTTTCCCGAATCACATTTCAACCTGGGATTTGCTTATCACCTTAAGAAAGACTATGACAAGGCTGTTGAGCATTATTCCAGGACAGCCCAATTAGTGCCGGACAGGGCCGAAGTGCACAATAATCTGGGATTAGTGTTGTTCCAGCAAGGCAAGATCGAGAAAGCACTGAAAGCATATCGAAACGGCTTGAAATTCGTGCCGGACAACCTGGACCTGCATTACAATCTGGGAATCGTTCTGCAGGAACAGGGACAAAGGGGCCAGGCTATCAAAGAGCTTGAGATTGCTTTGCAGATAGATCCTAATTCCGCAAAGGTGCATAAAATATTAAACGCCATTAAAAGAGCGGATAGATAAAAGGCGCTATCGCCGTTCCGCCAAGCAGTATAATCAAGCTTAAAAGCAGCAGGGCAATCAGTATCGGCAACAGCCACCATTTTTTATTATGTTTGAGAAAAAACCAGAATTCTGCAGGCAGAGATGGACGCTTTTGGCCGGCAAGTTCATCAAACTTGTCGGTTTCTTTCTGTTGAGTATTTTTAGGCATCTATGCTCTCCAATTTTAGAACTGGTGGAAATACCGATCGAGACTGTTGGGTTGACAATGAGTTTCCCAATAACTGCTCGTATCAGGATCAAACTTGCGGTTGAGCGAATCACGGCCTATTAAGCGAAATATAAGCGACAAAGGCGTGATTAGCAAAAAAAAGAAAACCGCCATTAATAGAAAACTCATTACGAATCCTATCGGGCTCGTCACTGCCGTTAGGGCCAGATAGAACAATTTTGTTAGTCTAAGATATAGCCTGCTGCTTAGAAAGATAATAAAACCAAAGACAAATATGGCCGCCGCCCAATAAATCGGCAATCCTCTAATAAAATACAGCAATAGCGAGATAGCGGTTGTTGCAATCAAGGCCGCAAAACCAAAGCCGCGTAGTTGCTTCCGATCAGGCTGCCAGTTTATTTCAATTAACGACATATCATACTACCCCAAGATATAAATCAGTCCAATTCGAATTGAGCTTTATATTCATCTATCTCATGTTGCCTGGCATTTGGTTGCTTTTCTTTGTACAGCAACTGGTCTTCCATAACCAAAACGTCCATATTTGTAGCCATAAAACATCGATAAGCATGCTCCGGAGAGCAGACAATCGGTTCGCCACGGATATTGAAACTGGTATTAATAATCACCGGGCATCCGGTCTTTTCGCTAAAACGACTCATTAGACGATGAAGTTTCGGGTTACGCCCGGCATCGACCGTCTGGATACGTGCCGAATAATCCACGTGTGTAATGGCCGGTACGACGCTGCGTTTGGCTTTCAGTTTGTCCAGACCTTTGAGCTGGGCCGGCGGTGTATTGACCTGCAAACGCTTTGCTTCTCTGAGAGGGGCGACCAGCAGCATGTAAGGGCTGTCCTGCCCGGGCTGCATCTCAAAATAATCCTGAACGTACTCGCGAAGCACGCATGGAGCAAAAGGCCGAAACGATTCGCGAAACTTGATCTTGAGATTCATGACCGACTGCATTTTCTCGCTGCGGGCGTCCCCGATAATGCTGCGGTTGCCCAGAGCGCGGGGTCCAAATTCCATACGATCCTGAAACCAGCCCACGACTTTTCCCTTGTCAATAAGATCTGCTACCTTATCAATCAGTTGCTCGTGGTCGGCATAGGATTGATATTCGGCACCCACGGAATCGAGAAACTCACGGATTTGCTCATCACTATAGGCCGGCCCCAGCAGAGAAGCACGCTGCATGTCTCGTCCGTCGATTTTGCGTTCGTTTCCCAGCAGTTGATACCAGACGAAAAGGGCGGCTCCCAGCGCTCCGCCGGCATCACCTGCCGCTGGTTGTATCCAAACATTTTCAAAAGGCCCCTCCCGCAGGATCCGGCCGTTACCGACACAATTCAGTGCCACGCCGCCAGCCAGGACGAGATTCTTCATATGCGTCTGGTTATAAACGTGCTGGGCCGCAAGCAGCATTATCTCTTCCGTAACCTTCTGAATTGAGGCGGCAATGTCCATTTCACGCTGGGTCAGGGGCGATTCAGGCCTTCGCGGCGGCCCGTCAAAAAGTTTTTCGAACTTTTTGTTCGTCATGACGGTCTTGTGACAATAGGGAAAATATGACATATTCAGACGAAAGGAGCCGTCCGGCTTGACGTCGATTAGATTATCCTTGATGGCGTCATAGTAAACAGGATCGCCGTAAGGTGCAAGGCCCATGAGTTTGTATTCGCCGGAATTGACGCGAAATCCTGTGAAGTATGTGAACGCCGAATACAGAAGACCTAACGAGTGCGGGAAGTGGATAACATTCGTCAGTTGGATCCGGTTGCCTTTGCCCGTGCCGAAGCTTGCCGTCGCCCATTCTCCGACACCATCCATCGTTAGAATGGCCGCTTCCTCGAATCCCGAAGGGAAAAAAGCGCTGGCAGCGTGAGATTCGTGATGTTCGACGAAAACATAGCGGCCTTTGTACCGTCCCTTCAGGGCTTTGTCCATTTCCCGCGGCAGGTGGAGTTTTTGCCGCAGCCACAGCGGGATCGCCATTAGAAACTGCCGGAACCCGCGAGGGGCGTAAGCGATATATGTTTCCAACAATCTCTCGAATTTGACCAGCGGCTTTTCATAGAACACGACATAATCGAGCTGCTCGGAGGTCAGCCCCCCAGCTTCGAGGCAATAATCGACGGCATTTGTAGGAAATCGGCTGTCGTGCTTTTTTCGAGTGAAACGCTCCTCCTGGGCGGCGGCGATAATTTCGCCGTCGCGAACAAGTGCCGCAGCACTGTCATGATAAAATGCCGATATTCCCAAAATATTCATATAATATCTTTTGTTAAAATCACTTAGGAAAATTTAAATCTGTTCAGGACGCCAAACCATAGCTCAATTATAAGATATATCGGCCAATTTAGAATTCCGGTCAAAGCAAAAGTGGCGTACCCGAAAAAAACGCTTCATCCGGTTAATCAGTTGATGCCCCGTTTGAAATTGGCTTTGTTTGGCTTTGTTTGGCTTTGTTTTTTAGTTGCCTCGGCCCATTAAAATCTCCGTAAACCATTGTTAACATTGACTTAACGTCATTTTGCCCCTTAAAAAATTGGCTTTGTTTTTTCAAATAGCACCCATTCGTCTTATTTAGGATTTAGAGCTTAGTGCTTAGTATTTCCGGCCGAAGGCCGGCATATTGGCTTTGTTTGGCTTTGAATTGGGTTTGTTTTCACCAAGTGTCCAATCCAATATATTGCATATAAACCCTTGTAATAATTGACTTTGCGTTTATTTTGCCCATTCCTAAATTGGGTTTGTTTTTTCAACTTAAGCTCAATTTTTCGTCGTTTTCTACTCTTTTTCACCTGTTTTTTTCATTATTCTGCCGGAAAACCACCGGATTTACTCTCATTTTTGCCTTTTTGACTCTATATTTTTTCAATTTTTATTCAAATCACGATATACCACATACTACATACGAATATGTTATCTATTATACGAACCATTTCACGAAACGTCGGACATATTTCGGGAAAATCTCCATTACACGGCGTCCTTAGTACAGATTAAAAATCAAAACGCAAGAATCAAAATGACATATCAAAATGTAAAATGCTCTTTGAGTTGTTCAAGCGAGGACATCCGATAGTGCGATTTTGGGCTTTCTTGTACGTTGGATATGAGTCCGGTCTATTTTTAAATTTTGCATTATAATTTTGCTATTTGATGTTTGATATTTGATTTACGGCAACGTCTCGTCGCCTGACTCCTACTAAAGCTACGGATAGTCCTAACATGCTGGTTTTAATCCTGGGGGGTATAGCCTTCGAGCCAATGGGCCATTAAGATCATAAGATCATCGAAGTCGACTTTGCAGTCGCCGTTTATGTCGCCTGCTATGATGGTTTCGCAGACCGGCCCGCCGAAGTATGATTTACTTGCCTCGGCAGTGCCGCCGTAGGCGCCCATATTAATAATACCGCCATTGGGGAACGGCTCGTGGCCGATGGGACTATTCGGATCGTCGGTATCGATACAGGGACTCGTTACATCATCCTGAACCCAGCTTTGGCTGACCGGATCCCATCTGCCAGCCTGGGATTTCAAGTGATAATCGCCGTTATTTGGATCGGCAAAACGCGGGTCTTCGTCAATATTACCTTTTCCCCAAACTAATCTTCCATTGGGATCATAAACACCCGATAGACCTCCTTGGATATCGCAATAGTTAATGGCAGCTGTTGATTTATAACCGTTCCATATTTCATTTCCAGTGCCTGAATTAGAGAAATTATCACTGAATATGCAGTTTTTTAAAGTTGTGCTGCCGACCTCAATGTACATTCCACCGCCATCTATGGCATAGTTGCCGGTAACTGTGCAATTGATTAATATTGGATTACTATATTGTCTTGGATATATTAAAAGAGAATAGGTATTGTACAATCCAGCTCCACGAGGAGCATAATTTCCCGTTAATATGCAATTAATCAGGGTTGGACTGCTGGATATATTGCAAATGCCTCCACCAGCCTGTATGGCTGAATTATCATTGATAGTACAGTTGATGATTTTGGGGTTCCCTGAGTATATATATATTCCCCCTCCTCCTATCGGAGGCCCACCAGTGCTGGCGGAGTTATAGCGCCCACCAGAGACAGTAAAGCCGTTAAGTACCGCTGTTTCGTCCACAAAGCTGAAATTAACGACATTATAAGCATTTTCCCATCTGCTTATGTCATTTAATATATTGTACAGATCGACGACTGGCTCATCGTTGCTGTTCAAATCACCGGATAGGATGGTTTTATAAATTCCGACATTCCATTCATTCGGAGCTTGTTCTATTAGACCTGCGAAACCTCCTTTGACCGTGACGTTGTTGATTAGTTGGAATGACGCTAAATTGTAACCGGGTGATTGTGCAGCTCCTTTGTCGGGTGTATACGTTCCCTGGGCAACTCGAATCTCGACAGGCTTAGCGGCGGAATTTGCATCCGCAAGGGCGTCTTGAAGATATGTGTAAGCATTTTCCCAGCTCGTGCCGTCATTATTTCCTGCGGCATCGTTGTCTACGTAGATGGTCTTGCCGTAGGTAAGGGGGCAGAACAAGGCTACGATGAGCATTAAAGGGATAGTCCGCAAAACTCGTGTATTACTCGCCGTCGTCATATTTCGACTTCCTCTGCCGGCCTTTTGACGCTATATAACAAACGCCTCGCTTTTCAATTTTTTGACTGAACGAAACGAAATCCCTGAGAAGAAACTCTCGCTATAGCTGCTAATGGTTATTGTAGCAGATGACTGCTGTTGATGTCAATTACAAAATGGCGGAAATGGCCCCGTTTGTTTCTATATGAATACCGGTTTTGTAGGGTTGGCCCTTGTTCTTGCGTTTAAAAACCTGCCGTGAAACGGCAGGCTAAATAATTTGGTAATATGCGCTAAAACCACAGGCTATTTACAAGATTCTTTCTTTTGCTTTTGTGGAAATCGCAATAATATCAAGAAAAATACATTTTCGAGGCTTTTTTGCATTAAAAATTCCGGTTTGGGCTTGCAATTTTTGTGCGAAATTGTATATTTGGTGATTCTGTTGGGATAAGACCCCAGCTTAAGTAAAATAGAATAGGAGTTTTTGAATGTCGAGAGTATGTTATTTTACGGGTAAGAAGACAGTATCCGGCAGGAGTATATCCAGGCGCGGTAAGGCGAAATATCTTGGCGGTGTCGGTAAGAAAGTGACCGGTATCACGAAAAGAAAGTTCAAACCGAATATACAAAAGGTCCGGGCCATCATTGACGGCAATGTTTGCAGGATCAAGGTCTCAGCCAAGGCGATTCGGATGGGATTGGTTGTAAAACCGCCCAAACGCAATTACAAGCCCGCCGAGAAGGCGACCGGTTGACAATACTGTTTTCAATATGTGATTTAAAGCGGGGCGGGTTCTGCCTCGCTTTTTATTTAGGCAGAGAAACACACAGTGGCACAAAAAATCGACGAACCGCAGGTAAGGAAGGTTGCTAAATTAGCCCGGCTGGAGCTGACCGAAGCGGAAATTGCGGAATTTACCGTCCAGCTCAGCGCAATCCTTGGCTATGTGGAGAAAATGAACGAGCTGGATACCGACGACGTTGAGCCCTTGGCGCATTGTTTGCCGATAAGCAACGTTTTCCGCCGGGACTGCGTGAAAGAATCGCTCGGAACCGAAAAAACGCTGGCCAACGCGCCGCAGCGGGACGCCGAATTTTTCAAAGTGCCGAAAATACTCGATGACAGCTCCGGCGCCTGAGAGCTGTCGAAACCTAATTGGGAGGTATTGAACAATGAAGGCGGCTTATCTGTTATGCTTTGTATTTGCAGCATCATTTCTGATTGGTTGTACGCAGACGGAGAAAAGTGAGATGAAATTCGATTTGCTCGAACGGGGCGGCCAGCATTCCAAGACGTTTGAAAAAACGGTAACCAAAACTCTTAGCAGCAATTATCTGTTGTTTCTGCCGGAAACCTACGGCCAGGAGCAAAAAAGCTGGCCGATGATTTTATTTCTGCACGGTGCCGGCGAGCGAGGCAGCGACATAGAAAAAGTAAAGGTGCACGGCCCGCCCAAAATCGTCCAGACGCGGAAGGATTTCCCTTTCATTGTTGTCTCTCCGCAGTGCCCCGAAGGGGATTGGTGGACCACGAAGACCGAAGTGTTGATCAATTTGCTCGACGATATTGTGGCAAAATACGATGTAGACACGGATAGAATCTATCTAACGGGCCTGAGCATGGGCGGGTACGGTTCATGGGCTCTGGCTTCGGAGTATCCCGACCGGTTCGCTGCCGTGGTGCCCATTTGCGGCGGCGGCAATCGCATTATGTCCATTGTGCTTAAAGATATGCCAATATGGGCGTTCCACGGGGCGAAAGACAGCGTTGTCCCGGTCGAAGAATCAAAAGATTTAGTCGAAGCAATCAATGCTCGCGGCGGAAACGCGAAATTAACGATTTATCCCGAAGCGAACCATGATTCCTGGACCGAAACATACAATAATCAGGAACTCTATGACTGGCTTCTCGAACATCGCCGGGTAAGCCGGGAGAAATAGCAGGTGACTTTTCGTAATGGAAAACCTTAGTGCAAAGGAACTGCGTGATAAGATTGCGGCCGGTCAGGCCAGCAGCCTCGATGCGACAAAGGCCGTTTTCGAGCGGATCCGCAAATTCGAGCCGACGATAGGCGCCTTTATCAGCACGTTTGAAGAGATGGCGCTGGAAGCCGCGGCGGATGTCGATCGACGAGTCGCCGCCGGCGAGCCGGTGGGACAGTTGGCGGGCGTTCCGATAGCGATTAAAGATAATATGTGCACCACGTTCGGGGCGACGACCTGCGCTTCAAAAATACTGGAGAACTTCCACGCTCCGTATAATGCGACGGCAGTGGAAAAGCTGCTGGCCGCCGACGCGGTTATCATTGGCAAAGCGAATATGGATGAGTTTGCGATGGGTTCGAGCACGGAGAACTCGGGCTTAAAGCAGACGGTCAATCCGTGGGATACCAGCCGGGTCCCCGGCGGAAGCAGCGGGGGGCCTGCAGCGGCGGTGGCGGGGCGGCTGTGTTTTGCTGCACTCGGTTCCGATACGGGCGGCTCAATTCGCCAGCCGGCGAGTTTCTGTGGGGTAGTGGGCCTCAAGCCGACTTACGGCCGGGTTTCGCGATACGGACTTGTAGCGTACGGTTCCAGCCTGGACCAGATCGGGCCAATCACGCAAAATGTCGCCGATACGGCGTTAATAATGAATGTCATCGCAGGCCACGACCCGGCTGACAGCACCAGTATTGACGAAACAACCGCACCCGTATGTGATTACCTGGAAAAACTCGATGAGCCGATAGAGAAACTAAGAATCGCAATCGTGCCGCAATTTGCCGCCGGTGCCGATAAGCAGGTGCAAAAGGCCCTGAGCGAGGCGATAGATTTATATATGAAGCTCGGAGCCGAAATTGCGGAAATAGATATGCCTCATCTGGACTATGCGATTGCCGCTTATTATATTATCGCTACCGCGGAGGCATCGAGCAACCTGGCCCGGTACGACGGCGTGCATTACGGCCACCGGACGGAAAATCCGGCGGATTATGTCGAGGTCTACTCGAAATCCCGTGCCGAGGCATTCGGCGAAGAAGTCAAAAGGCGAATCATGCTCGGCACGTATGCGCTTTCGAGCGGTTATTACGATGCCTATTATTTAAAGGCCCTGAAGGTCAGAAATTTAATACGCGGCAATTTCACAGATGCTTTTGAGAAATACGATTGCATTATGATGCCCGTTGCGCCGACGACCGCTTTTAAGATCGGCGAAAAAGTCGACGACCCGCTGCAAATGTATCTGTCGGATATTTATACGATTGCGGTTAATTTGGCCGGCGTTCCGGGGATCAGCATCCCCTGTGGATTCGACGATAAAAATCTGCCGATCGGCTTGCAGATACTGGCCCCGACCTTTGCCGAAGATAAGTTGCTGCGAATCGCAAGAATGTTTGAAAAAGAAACGGAATGGCACAAGAAGAAACCTTCATTAGGAAATGAGTGAACTGCAATACAAAGTTATAGTTGGTCTGGAGATTCACGTGCAGCTCTGCACTAAGAGCAAGATGTTCTGCGGCTGCGCGGTTGAATTCGGCGCCGAGCCCAACAGCAGAGTTTGCCCCATATGTCTCGGAATGCCGGGCGTTCTGCCGGTAATGAATAAAAAGGCATACGAATACGCGGTTCTGACGGCACTGGCTCTTGACTGCCGGATACCGATGTTTACCAAGTGGGACAGGAAAAGCTATTACTATCCCGATTTGCCGAAGAATTACCAGATAAGCCAGTATGATTTGCCGCTCGGCGCCGACGGCTTTGTCGAAATACCGCTTGAATCCGGCGGAACTAAAAAGATCGGGATAATAAGGGCGCACCTCGAAGAAGATGCGGGCAAGAATCTGCACACGGCCGGCAATTACTCGCAGGTGGATTTGAACCGGACCGGCACGCCGCTGCTGGAAATTGTGACCGAGCCGGATATGAACAGCGGAGCCGAAGTCCGGGCGCTCGCCGTCGAGTTGCAACGCATGGTACGATTCCTCGGCGTCTCCGAAGCGGATATGCAAAAGGGCCACATGCGATTCGAGCCGAATATCAATCTGGCGATAACCAAAGACGGCAAAGAATACAGAACACCAATCGTCGAAATCAAAAACCTCAACAGCTTCCGGGCACTGGAAAGAAGCGTGGGCTACGAAGAGCAAAGGCAGTTCGACAAATTTCTCGATACCGGCATAGTGATAGAAATGGGCAATAAAACCACGCGAGGCTGGGACGATGAACGGGAAGCGACCGTCCTCCAGAGAGAAAAGGAAGAGGCTCATGATTACAGATATTTTCCAGAGCCCGATCTTGTGCCGGTGGAGTTGACGGAAGAATGGCTGGATGATATCCGGTCGCGTTTGTGCGAGCTGCCGCTAAAAAGGCAAGTGCGATATGTCCATGAGTATCAGCTCAGTGATTATGATGCGGGAGTTCTGACGGCTGACCGCTCGATTTCAGAATTTTTTGAAGAAGCGGTTAAAGCCGGCGCCGAGCCAAAGCGGATTTGCAATCTGCTTACTCAAACCGGCCTGAAAATAGCAAAAGAAAAGAGCTGCGGCATCAACGAGCTTGGTATCAAGCCGGAGAGTCTCGCAGGACTGGCGGAAATGATCGAGGCCGGGCAAATCAGCGCCAGTTCCTCGGTCCCTGTCTTCGAGGCAATGGTTCAGACCGGTAAAGAGCCGGATATTTTAGCTCAAGAGCTTAACCTGATACAGAAAAGCGATGCCGGCGAGCTCGAGCGCATCGTTGATAAGGTTCTGGCGGAGAATCCGCAAGCGGTCGAGGATGTCACCAGCGGCGGCAAAAAGAGCAAAAGGGCCAGAGGCTTCCTGCTCGGTCAGGTAATGCAGAAAACAAAAGGTCAGGCAAATCCAAAGGTCGCTTCCGAAATCCTCGTCAAAAAGCTCGGTTGAGACTTTATCGTCAATGAGTGGAGATATAAGATGAAGATCGAGAAAAGCAGCAATATCAGCAAGAGTCCGGTAGACATCGAGGGAGCGAAAGATGTGGGAATAAGATGGCTTATTTCCAAGGATGATGGAGCGGAGAACTTTGCGATGCGTATGTTCGAGCTTCAGCCCGGAGGTCATACACCTTTGCACACGCATTCTCAGGAGCACGAAGTATTCGTCCTGGAAGGAGAAGGAACTTTTGTCTTCGAGGGGCAGAATCATCCGTTCGGCGCCGAATACGTGGTATTTGTCCCGCCGAATAAAGAACACCGATTTATGAACACGGGCGATTCGGTTCTGAGAATGCTCTGCATTATTCCGACCGGCTCGGCATAAGATCGGCACAATTCTGGCTGGAATTCACTATTTCCCGGAATCCACGCCCAGAATGCATCTGTTTTATTGCACGGAGTTTATCAGATAAAACGCATATTTTGTCATATGAGTATTAACGCCTTAATTGAGCAGTATGTTTATGATTGAGACGCAATCATTGCAACATCCGTGATGGATGGGAATGGGTCATCTGGAGATTTAATCATGCCGAATTCCGAAGGCAAAAAAAGACCGCCTGGGCAGGATAAAACAACGCAAAAGCGCAAGCGAAAGCCGGAGTACGCAAGGGTGAATGCTGCCAGAGTAGAATCGATGAAAGGCCGTGAAAGGACACAAGAGGAAAAATACAGGATGCTGGTCCGGAATCTTCCGTGTGCCGTTTACTCCGCCTATCCTGGAAAGGCCGGTCCGACGATCTTCATGTCGAACAAATGGAAAGACTGGACAGGATATTCCCCCGAGGAGCTTTACCATGATCCCGAATCCTGGCCGGGATGTATTCATCGTGATGACAGAGAACACACTATGAATACCTATATTGAAGCGTGTCGTGACAGGATGGCATACAATCTTGAGTACAGGGTGGTTCATAAAGACACGGGGCAATTACGTTATGTAAGAGACCAGGGTCATCTAAGTAAAGATGAGAAAGGTGCCGTTGTCAGGGTTGATGGGATAGTCACGGATATCACGGAGCTTAAAAAGGCAAACAATGAGTTAGATAAATACAGGGATAGTCTTGAGGAGCTGGTTAAGAAACGTAC
>Ga0268285_1000296_pt1 | contig 30478 bp, 39 predicted proteins | sample saktaG_2_FD_190144 | JGI IMG/M metagenome (GOLD analysis project Ga0268285, IMG submission 190144) | Saline water microbial communities from Sakinaw Lake, British Columbia, Canada - sak_2013_06_06_120m | ecosystem: Environmental > Aquatic > Non-marine Saline and Alkaline > Saline ... | reverse complement strand
AAAAGTTTTAAAAATATTATGAATTTAAATCTACTTTATTTATTAATAATTCTAATAGAGTTCCCAATAGGTATCCTCTTATTTTATCTTTGTAAAGATGAAATCAAAGATTGGAGAAAGAGAATTTTGATAATGATTTTTTGTTCATTAATAATCTGTTTAATACTCTCTTTTACAAAAATAGAATTTAAATTTCCAATTATAATCTCACTTTTTTCTTTAATAATCTGTCTTTTGATTCTCTCATGGAGAAGTTTTAGAATCAAGAATTAATGTGAAATATATAAAGTTAAATAAAAATCTTTAAATAGAATAATTTTATACCTTATATATGAAACTAACAAAATTGTGCTATATTTTTTTGCTTATGCTTTTATTAATTTTTATAAGAGTTAGTTTTATCTCTGCTATAAATTTAGATATTTCTTCAAAACCGATTTTAAAGGAAGTCATTGCTGATTTAAATGAGCCAGCTGTTTTTGAACTTATTATCCGTAATCTTGGAGAAACAGAAACCTTTGAGATTTATTCTTTAGTGGGAATTGATCTATCTTTTGAGAATTCAGAAACCCCTTTTATAATGGCTTCAGGAGAATCAAAAAAAATAATTTTGGAAATCATGCCTCAAAAAGCATTAAAATCAAAAAAAGGATATTTAACTTTTGAGTATAAGATTAAAAATTCTAAAAATGAGATTCAAAAAGAAACTTTAACAATTAATATAATTGATTTAAAAGATGTTTTTTCTATTTCTGCAGAACCTTTAAATCCTGGTTCAACTTTCTCTAAAATAGTTCTTAAAAATAAAGTTAATAAAAGCTTTGAAGATTTTACAATTGATATAAATTCGGCATTTTTTAGTTATAAAAATGCCTTTTCTTTTTTTGGTTTAGAAGAAAAAGAGTTAACCATTGAAATAGATAAAGATAAATTAAAAATTTTAAATGCTGGATCTTATCTGATAAATACTGAGATAAATTTCAGGAAAAATGTTGCAATTATTGAATCTATTATTAAATTTTTAGAACAAGAAGGAATTGAATCTTTAGAGAAAAAAGAAGGCTTTATTATTAGAAGACAAGAAATTATAAAAAGAAACATTGGGAATATTAATAAACAAATAAAAGTAGAAGTTAGTAAAGGCTTTTTTTCTTATTTATTTACTACAATTAATATAGCGCCATCTAAAATAAAATCTCAGGGTTTAAAAAAAATTTTTGTTTGGGAAGAAAATCTTATTCCTAATCAAGAAGTAAAAATTATCATTAAAACAAATTGGCTTTATCCAATATTAATTATAATCTTAATAATCATTATTTTTATTCTTATTAAAAAATCTCTTGAAAGAGATTTAATTTTAAGAAAAAAAGTCACTTTTGTTAAAACAAAAGGTGGACAATTTGCATTAAAAATAACTTTGATTACTAGTGCAAAGAAATTCATTGAGAAAATTAATATAATTGATAAGATACCACCATTAGTTAAACTTTATGAAAGATTTGGTGCAATTTCCCCAGATAAAATTGATTTGAAAAATAAGCGAATAGAATGGAATATTGAATCTTTAACTGAAGGAGAAGAAAGAATTTTTAGTTATATAGTTTATTCAAAAATTGGGATTATAGGAAAATTTGAATTGCCTTCTGCAAAAGCAATTTATGAAAAAGATAATAAAGTTAGAGAAACAAAATCTAATCGTTCATTTTTTATTAATGAACCTAAGAATAATTAAACCACCCATTTTAAGACAATTTTCTTAATCTAATATATCTTAAAAAATTTTTACTAATATGCCCCTTAATAAACTTTAAAAATACTTCTTTGTTGAAATATTTAGATAAAATAAGATTAATTAACCCTTGGTCGTATAACGGTTATTACCTTCGGCTGTAGACCGAATGACGTAGGTTCGACTCCTGCTCAAGGGATTGGACAAAAGTTTTCGACTCCGCTACTTTTGTTATTTTAATCATATTAAGATTTCTATTCATAAATGTGGATTTAAAAGAAAATTTAAATATATTCACATTATATATTTCTATGGGGGAAAATATGCATCCACTAGCTAAAAAACATTTTGAAAAAGTTTTGAAAAGAGGTAATTTGATTGGATCTAATAAAGAATGCAATTATTATCCCTGTCATTCAATACTTGAAGATTGTACATGGTGCTATTGCCCCTTTTATCCTTGTAAGGATGAAACTTTAGGAAAATTTATTATAGGAAAAAATAAAGAAGAAATTTGGTCTTGTGAAGATTGTACATGGATTCATCAAAAGAATATTGCTCAAAAAGTATTAAATGAAATTTATGGAAATAACAAATTAATAGAACCATTAGAAATTCAGATGCATAAGAAAACATTTGAGAAAAAAATGGTTGACAAAAATAAAAGAAAAATTTAAAGAAATAATTAAATTGCTTATAGAAAAACTTATAAACCCCAAAAATTTATAAAAAAAAATGCAAAAATTAACAGAATTAACAGAAGAAATTATTACAGAATTAGATGGAAAATTAAAAAAAGATAGAAGAAAAGCCCTAACAGAACTTCATGAAAAAGGATATAATATTAAACCATATTTAGAAAAAATATTAAAATGTTCAGATGGAATTCATTGTGGTCCAAAAGATGAAGGATTTAAGTTTACTCGATTTTCAAAAGATAATCTTTGGATTTATAGTTTAAATGACCACAAAACTTATTTTATTTATCAAGAATTAGTAGATAAAAGTTATAAGCCTTGGCCAAAATAAAATTTTTAAAGTTTTTTCTTTTGAAAGGGTAATGAATCTTCTTCAGTTATTTCTTTTGAATTTGCAAGATAATTTTCATAATTTCTGAATCTGTCTTCTTCAAAATTCATTTGATTATTAAAAATTTTCATATTTGTATTTGCATTTTGCCACTGATTTAAATTGATTGATTGATTTTGGAAATCAGAATTAAAATCTTGACTTAAACTCATATTTCTTATGTTATTTTTCTGAAATTGAAAATTTTGTTGGGAATTAAATTTTTGAATTTCAAAATTTTCTTTTATGGATTGATTATTTTCTGCATTATTAATATAATCTGGGGAAAAATAATTTTCTGATTGATTTAAATCTTTAAAGGATTCTGAAGAATTATTCTCTGTTGAATTTCTTGTTTTTGAATCTTTTAAATTAGATTTATTGTCTTCACAATTTTGTTCTAAAAAGGGGGTAATTTCTTTTATTCTTGAAGTTAAAGATTCTGATCCTCTTTCTTTAATCTTTTTAGAAACTAATTCTTTACTTTTAGAATTATTTATTTGCTTATCAAATTCCTTGAAAATCTCTTTTAATCCTTTAAGATTAATATTATCTTTTAATTTTTGTTTTGTATTTTTCTGCTTTTTGTTTATATCCCTTTGCTTTTTATTCTCTTTTTTCTTATTATTTTGCGTTTTCATTTGATTTATTTAAAACCAAAAAATTTCTCAGAAGAAGATGTTGGGGATTTTTTTTCTGCTTCTTTTACATAAGGAAGAGAAGCCATACCATGTGCTTTTTTATAAATATCAAAAACATTATAGCAATTATTTATAGCATTTGCTTCTGCAATACTTCTTATATATTTTTCAGGATATTTATCTGGTTTAATCCCTATTTTCTTTAAAATTTCAATTTTCTCTTTTTCTTTTTCTTTAGGATCTTCAGATTTATTTTTTATTTTTTTATTTGGTTTTAAAAATGAGAAAAGTGCTGAAAAAGGATCTGAATTTTCTTGTTCCTTTCCAGAATTTTTATCCTCTTTTTTATCAGAAAAAAATTCATCTATATCTACTTTTAATTGTAATAAAGAATCCTCAGTCATACCTTCTATTAATTTTAATGAATCTTCTAAATCAGATTCATTTAATTTTTCTTTAAAGAGAAGAAATTCTTCATTATTTAATGCATAAGCTTTAAATCCGATTTCAACTCTCCCCCCAAAAACATAATGTTGACCGGCCTTACTGGGTATACCTCTGAATCTAAAATCCACAAAAATAATTGAATGATAATCTCTTAAATTCTTTATTTTTTTAAAATCTTTTGGTAAATTTTTAGAAATTATTTCTTCATCTATATTGACTTTATTTTTTCCCATTAAACTTAATTGCAACAAAATTGTATTAAAAATATTGACTAATGCAGGATTAGTTGATAAATCCTCATTCGCTGTTAATTTCTGATTTGCTTTAAGATAAGGTTTTGCCCATCTTGCATTTAATTTTAATGCATTTACTTGACTCTTTAAATAAATTTTTTCTATTTCAAATCTTTTTTTTAATTCTTGCTCACTTCTTTTTTTCCATTCAAAAAATTCTTGAATTCTTGGTTTTAAAATTCTTTTGACCCTTTCATTAAGATCTAAAGTTTGTATTTGTTTTATAGAATTTGTAACTAGAAATGCGTCTCTTAATGTAACAAAATTTAAATTTCCTGCAGTTAAAGCATTTATACTTCCTTGACCTCTTTGCAAATCTACTTTATCCATCCAAATTTGTTTTAATGCTAGAAGCCCTGCTTCAGATACTAGTTTATCCTTAGATTTTGCATTTTCATATTGTTTTAATCTTAATTTAAATTCTTTTAAATCATAAATTAAATTAATAATTCCTTTTAGAATAGAATTAACAACACCTAAAACTCTAGAAGCTTCTTGCTGCATATGACTTGCTTTTCCTTGTAATTCTGAGAAATGCCCACTTCCTGGAGAAGAACAAAAATTATCAATTATTTTTTCTACATCTCCCCCAAACATTCCATTTAAAAAATCTAATATCCAAAAATAAACTGGTTCTAAAGTTTCTGTTGGAGAATCATATGTTAAAACATGCTCTGCAGAGGGCCTTCCCTTTTTTTTATAGTACGGACTTACTTTTTCAATGATTTCTTGAATATATTCCATTTTCTTTAATTTTTATATAAGTTCCTTTAATTTTTAATATATGTTTCTTAAGTTTATTAATTTTTCTTTATCCTGTTAATTATAATTTCTTTGATTTTTATAATTTCTTTGATTTTTATAATTTCTTTGATTTTATAATTGCTCTCATTTATTCTTATGATTTTTAATAAAATCCATTATATTTTTCCTTTCGAATTTTATTATTTTTCCATCTTTAGCATCTATTAATACTTGAAGGATAATTAATTGATCTAACATACAAGTCAGATTCCAGATTAATTTCTTTTCATAATTTTGAAGAACTGCAATAATTTTATGGATTTTTGCGGAAATTTTCCTCTCTAATTTTTCTTTATTAATTATTTCCTCTAATTCTTCTAATTCAACAGAAACCTGTGGTTTTTCTTCAGGAATTTTTTGTTGTAAGGGGGTTAATTTTAATTTGGGGGGAATTTCAGTTTGAATTAATTTATCCTTTTTGAAATTTATTTCATCTTTATCATTTAATTCAAATGTGAAAATTTTCTTAGAATTTTCATCTAAATAGTCTAAAGATCTTTTAGTATCATTACTTAAAAAATCAAGAATGAAAAAACCAGCACAAAGTTTGATAGAAGGATTTTCTTGCTTAAATTTTTTGAATGCCATTGAATTAGTAATTCTTTCATAAGTATGTTCAAATATTTTCATATTTTAAAAAGAAGAATAGTGTTTTTAAGATTTGTTATTTAAAATTATTATTAAAATTTTCTAAGAACTAAAAATCTGATTAATTAGAAATTAACCTAGATTCTTGATTTAAGATTCTAAAGCCTGAAATCGCAAAAACTTTATATATAGAGCTTAATTGATTTTATAATGAAATTAAGATCAAGAACTCTTGGGTTTTTTATATTATTTATACTAATTATTTTATCATTGAATTTATCAATAAATCTTATTTGTGCAGGAGTTTATTTTTCTCAACCAGAATCAACCTACAATGTTGGGGAAACTATTCTAAATAGTATAAATATCAACCCTTTAGAATCTGGACCCTTAAGAATTGAACTTATATGCAAAGATGAAAAAACCCTTGTTCTTTATGATAGTAGTCCTCAAGAAAATATTGATTTCGAATTACCTTTAACTTTCACACATGATTTAAAATTAATTGGAGATTGTTATTTTTCAGCAGAATATTTTAGTAAAATATATAATAGCCGAGAATTTGAAATCTCTAAAACATTAATAGTTTCATTAAACACTGATTCTTTTTTTGCTAAACCAGGAGATCAAATTATAATTGAAGGTGATGCTAAGAGATTAAATAATGTTTTAATTAATGGAGAAGTTAAAATTACTATTCCTTTACTTAATTTATTCTATTCAATCCAAAGTAATTCTTCAGAAAATCAAACAGAGGAAAATTCTTCTTTAGAGAATCAAACAAATAATAATTTAAATGAAAATTCTAATGAAAGTTTCAATGAAGATAATGGAATTTTTTATGGAGAAATTAGTGATGGAAAATTTTTATTAAATATTACCTTAGCAAAAAATATTGCTGCAGGAGATTATAAAATAACAGTTCTTGCTTATGAACCAGATATTTTTGAAGAGAGAACTAGTGAGGGGCTTGCATACTCTAATCTAAATATAGCACAAACCTTAACAAAAATCGATTTAGCAATAAATGAGCAAAGTTTAGATCCCGGAGATATAATCGAAATAAAACCAAGATTATATGATCAATCCAATGTTTTAATTTCTCAAGATGTTTCAGTGATTATCAAAAATGAAAATTCAAATAGAATTTTTGAGAAAATAGTTAAATCAGAAAATACAGTAAAATATGAAATTCCAACCAATATCAGTTCAGGATATTATGAAATTGAACTGACTGCTGGTTCTTTAGAATTAATCAAAAAATTTTATATTAATAAAAAAGAAATTGTAAGTTTTGATCTAAAAAATACTAGTCTTACAATAAAAAATATTGGAAATCTCCCGCTTGAAAAATATCCTATTCAAATTAATTTAAATGGTAAATCTTTTATTAAAAAAGTCGATCTTAAAAAAGGTGAAGAAATAGAATTTAAATTATTAGGAGATGGAGAATATGATGTTGAAATTTTTAGTGGTGAGAATAAATATTCAAAAAATGGCGTCATTTTAACAGGATATGCCACAGAGGGTGTTGCTTCTATTAAAGAAAATTCTCTTCTCTTTTTAAAAACCCCAATAGTTTGGATTATTTTTATCATTATTCTTTTAGGTGGAGGATTATTTTTATTTAGAAATATTTTTAAGAAAAAATCTTTTGCATATTCTGTTTCTAATAAAAAAAATCAGATGAATAATAAGGTAGAAAATGGATCCAAAATAAAACAAGAAGGAGTAATAAGAAAAAATAAAGATTCTAAAGAACTTATTGAATCACAAAAACAAGATAAAAACCCTAAAGAAATAACTAATAAAAAATTAATTCAAGCAGAAAAAGTTCTTGTTTTAAACGGACAAAAAAATTTAGCATGTATTGTTGCTTTAAAAATTAAAAATAAATTATCGCAGTTCGCAAAGGGAGAATTAGAGAAATTACTTGAAAAAATTTCTGAAAAAAAAGGTGCACCATATAGGCAAGGAGATTTTATTTTTACGATTTTGAGTCCAATTATAACTAATTCTTTCAAAAATGAATTAAATGCTGTAAAAATTGCTGAAGAAATTCTTTTATTTTTAAGAAAACATAATAATAAATTCAAAGATAAAATTAACTTTGGACTTGGAATTAATTCTGGAGAAATAATTAATACATTTAATAAAAATAAATTAGAATTCACGAGTTTAGGTAATTTTATTGTGATTGCAAAAAACCTTGCAGAAGTTTCAAATGAACAGATCTTAGTCTCTGAGGGAATTTATAAAAAAAACTTTTCTGAAATTAAAACTAAAAAAAGTATTATTGATAATAAAGAATTTAATGAACTTGACAAAATAATTGATAGAGAAAGAAATAAAAAATTTATTCAGTCATTCTTAAAAAGAATGGGCGAAGAAAAAGCTTAAATTTCTTTGAATAAATTATAATCTTGAAGTATCTTTTCCTTTTTAATAAAATCTGGATCGTGGATTTCTAAAGAAATTATTTTACCTTCTGGAGAAATTTGAATATTTGAAATATAATTTAGATCTAAAGGAGTATATTTTATAATAAACCTTAGAGAATCTTCTTCTAAATCCCTTATAGATTGATTATTTGATACTAATTTATTTGTTTCATATGCCGCACCAAAAATTGACTCTGTTTCATTTCCTCTTGGTGCTTTTATTAAAATTCTTTCTAAAATAAGCCCCTTTATCTCTCCTTTTTCCATAAAAAATTTTGCCTTGTTAAATAAATTATTTTGAAAAATTTCTAGAATTTCTAATTTTTCTTTTAAATGATTTTTCATATAAAAAGAAGGGGAGAATCTTATAAAAATATTATTATAATTTAAAAGATTATAAAAAAAGACTATAAAGATTAAAATATAGATTGAAAGAAAATTTCTTCTAAAAAAATTACATTCTCTCTAAAACTTGAATTCTTTTTCTAATTGGGGGATGCGTAGCAAATAAATTATCTTTTTTTCTATTCATTTTCTTTCTAAAAGGGTCAGAAAAAAATAGGGGAGCAATAGCCTTATTAATTACCTTTTTATTTTTAAATTCTTCTTTTAATTTTAAATGCTTAGATTCAAAATTTATTTTTTTTAATGCCTTGATCAATCCAGTTGGAGAACGAATAAATTTAACTGCAGAAGCATCAGCAGCATATTCTCTTTTTCTAGAAATTGCTAATTGAATAATAAAAACAGTTATTGGCGCAAGAATTGCAAAAACAATCCCGATAATCATGAAAATTGCTTGAGAATTATTTCTATTTCTTCCAGAAGAAAAACTACTAAACCAAAGACTTCTTAAGAAAATCTGGGAGATTATTGAAATCATTCCGACCATTACTGCAACTAATGTCATAAATCTTATATCATAACTAGCAATATGACTTAATTCGTGTGCTAAAATTCCCTCGATTTCTGATTTTTCTAATTTTTTAAAGGTTCCAGTAGTAATACAGATAATGGAATTTTGAGGATTTCTTCCAGATGCAAAAGCATTTATCTGATCATTTTCCATAATATATAATTTTGGCTTAGGAAGTCCTGAAGCCAAACATAATCCTTCTACAGAATTATGATACTGGGGGTAATTTTCCCTTTTAGCAGGTTTAGCATTTACAGAAGCTAAAGCAATTTTAGAAGAAGAATAATACATAATAAATAAATAAGATGTTGAAAAAAGAACTGCAATAATCATAATCAAAGTAAAATATTCAGAACCTATTGAAGAACCTATAACCCAACCTAATAAAAGAAAAATCAAAAAAATAATAAACATTAAAAAGAAAGATTTTAGTTTATTTTTTGAAATCTGATCATAAAAGGAAATTCTAATTTTTGTTTTTATTTTTTCCATTAAAGAAAGAAATATTTGTAGTTTTAAAATTTAACTAATAATTAAAAATTAAGAATTATAAATCAATTTCAGGAACTTTTTTTGTTTCTTCAGAAATTTTTAGATAATCTTTTTTCTTTCGACCATATAATCTAAAAAATAAAACTCCTGGAAATTTTTCAGAGGCATTTTCAAGGAATAGAACAGCATCATTATAATATTGTCTTGCATATGCAATTTTATCTTCTATTGCTGACAATTCTGTTTGTAAGTGTAAATAATTTTCATTTGCTTTTAATTGTGGGTAATTTTCTGCAATCGCGAAAACAGATTTTAATGCATTTTGAAGCTGATCTCCTGCCTTAATTTTTTCATTAATTCCTTTTGTTCTTAATAAAAGACTTCTTGCCATTGTTACATTTTCCATAATTTTTCTTTCATGCTTTGCATATCCTTTTACAATTTTGACTAAACTTGGAACTAAATCTCCTCTTTTTTTTAATTGAACATCAATTTGTGCTGTACTATTCTTTATTCTATTCTCAAGAATAACAAAACGATTATAATAATAAATACAAATTGCTATAATGAAAATAGCTATGCCCAAAATAAAATAGATTGCCATATTTTCTTTAATTTTCTATTGTTTATAAAAGTTTTGATATACTTAAAAAAATTAAATTTAAAGGCCCTTATAATTTTAACTCCAATAATTAAAATAGCAAATTAAAAAATTTGATCAAAATTTAAAATTCAATAGATTTTTGGAATACAAAAATTTAAAAAGAAAGATATCTTTAACCCCCTATGGAAAGAAAAAAAATAATAATTATTAGTATCTGCTTATTGATTATTTTTGCTTTTGTTGAATATTTTATTTTTTCAGGCAATGTTATTTCAAATTCAAATAAAGTAGATGACCAATTTAAGTCTTGTTTGCAACAACAAAATATCACACTATATATAAATTCTGAGAACTCTACTGAAATTTTGAAAAAAATGAATCTTATAAATGATTTTGAATTTTCAGAGTATCTTGAAAATATTAAAATTAGGAATTGTTTCAGAAATGAACAAATTTGTTTAGATAATTTAATAGACAAATTTCCAACATGGGAAATAAATAGCAAGAAAATCATAAGAGATTTACAATTTAGTGAATTAAAAGAGATTACTGGATGTAAAATTTAATAAATTCATAAATAAGAAATTATTCTAAAATTTATCTTTTAAAAGAAACCTTTAATTAGTGAAAGTCTTTAAAAATTAATATAGTTATCTTAAACAAAATGTTATATTTAATAGGGTTAGGGCTTAATGAATCAGGATTGAGTAAAGAAGGAATTAAGATAATAAAAAAATGCAAAACAGTTTATCTAGAGGCTTATACTATAGAATTTCCTTATAAAATTGAAGAGTTAAAATTAAATAAAAAAATTATTGAATTAAAAAGAGAAGAAGTAGAATCAAATAAATTAATAAAAAAAGCGAGAAAAGAAGATATTGCATTACTAATTTATGGTAGTCCTTTATTTGCAACAACCCATATTAGTTTAATTTTAGAAGCGGAAAAACAAAAGATAAAAACAAAAATTATTTATTCTGCAAGTATTTTTGATGCAATTGCAGAAACTGGATTACAATTGTACAAATTCGGAAAAATTCTAAGTATGCCTCAATGGACAAAAAATTATCAACCCAAAAGTTTTTTGGATTTTTTTGAACAGAATGAATCTATTAAAGCGCATAGTCTTATTCTAGTAGATATTGGATTGAATTTTAAAAATGCTTTAAAACAATTAGAAGAATCTTTTATAGATTTCAAAGGAAATAAAACTAATATAAAAAAGATTTTGATTTGTTCTAGGATGGGAAGTAAAAATGCAAAAATTATTTATAGAAATATGAAAGATTTAAAAAAATTGTCAAATAAGAAAATTTTAGCCCCCTTTTGTTTTATAATTCCTTCAAAAATGCATTTTTTGGAAAAAAACTTTGTTGAAAAATTTTCTTAATTTTTCATCTGGATACATTTATAAATATGAATTTCTTTTCATATTAATATGGTAAAAAAAATAAAAAAGATTGCTCAAAATCCTTATCATCTTTTTTTTAAAAATTTGGCGAATCCTTTAAAAATAAAAATTATAACTAAATTAAAAGAAAAACCCCTTGCTGTAAAGAATTTAGCAAAAGAACTCAACGAAGAACAATCTAAAATTAGTCATGCACTTTATTTATTAAAACATTGTTCAATTGTAAATTATAAAGAAAAAGGTAGAACAAAAATTTATAAATTAAATAGAAAAACAATATTACCTTTATTAAAATTAATAGATAAACATAAGGCCCAATTTTGCAAGGGAATTGAAGAGAAAAATTAAATAAAAATGAAAGGAGAATCCATAAAAAATAAAATGATAAATACCCTTCAACCAATCTACTTAGATAATGCTGCAACAACAAAAGTAGATGAAAGAATAATTAAAACAATATCCTCTTATTTCAATAAAAAATATGGGAATGCAAGTTCTCAACATTTTTTTGGACAAGAAGCAAAAATAGCACTAGAAGAAAGCCGAAGAATTATTGCAAAATCTATTAATGCAAAATCCGATGAAATCTTATTTACTTCTGGAGGAACAGAATCCAATAATTTTGTTTTAAAGGGTTTATTTTTTAAAAATAAAAATCATAATAAAAATCAAATTATAACAACAAAAATAGAACATGACAGCATTCTAGATAGTTGCAGATGGCTTGAAAAAGTTGGTGCTAAAATAATTTATTTAGATGTAAATTCTGAAGGTTTTGTTGATTTAAAACAATTAAAAAAATCTATTTGTAATAAAACTTTAGTTGTTTCGATCATTCATGGAAATAATGAAATTGGAACTATTCAAAATATTGAATCAATAGGCAAAATTTGTAAGGAAAAAAAAGTTTATTTTCATACAGATGCTTGTCAAAGTTATACAAAAACTAAAATCAATGTAAAAAAACAAAATTTAGATTTTGTGACTTTAAATTCTCATAAAATTCATGGTCCAAAAGGGATTGGAGCAATATATATAAGAAAAGGGATTGAAATTTCTCCTTTAATAAGTGGTGGTGGTCAAGAATTTAAATTAAGAAGTGGAACTGAAAATCTCCCAGGGATTATGGGATTTGCAAAAGCAGTTAAACTGACAAAAAATTCAGATATTAAAAAAATGATTAAATTAAGAAATAAATTAATCAAAGGAATTTTAAAAATTCCCTTTACTAAATTAAACGGCCCTCTAAAAAATAGACTATGTAATAATATTAATATTTCTTTTAAAAATATTGAAGGAGAATCTATTGGAGGACATTTAGAGGCCTATAAAATTTATAGTTCAACAGGAAGTGCTTGTGCATCCAATACCTTGAAAAAAAGTCATGTTTTAAAAGCAATTGGATTATCCCCCTTAGAAATAAATAGTTCAGTTAGATTTAGTTTAAGTAGATTTAATAATAAAAAAGAAATAAATTATTTATTAAAAATACTCCCAAAGATTGTAAAAAAATTAAGAAAAATAAGCCCAATAAAAAACATTTTAAATGAATAAAAAAATGAATAAAGATAAAATAGGCAAAAATAAAATAGATTTAAATATGAATATCCAAGACATTGTAAAGAAATTCCCAGAAATTGAAAAAATTTTATTAGAAAAAGGAATGCATTGTCTTACTTGTCCTTTTGCAAATAAGGAATCTCTAAAAGAAGGCGCAATTGGTCATGGCATTAATCCTAAAAAATTGATTAAAGAATTAAATAAAAAAATAAAGGATATCAAATAGAAAATGGTAGACTATAATAAAAAAGTAAAAAAACTTTTCAAAAATCCCGGGAATATGGGAGAAATCAAAAATCCAGACGCTATTGGGGAAATTAGTAATCCTTATTGTGGAGATATTATGAAAATTTATCTTAAAATTAAAAATAAAAAAGGAGAAGATTACATTAAAGATATAAAATTTCAAACAATGGGTTGTATTGCTGCGATTGTGACTTCTTCTATGTTAGCAAAATTAATTAAGGGTAAAACATTAAAAAAAGCAGAAAAAATAACTCGTAAAGAAATACTTACTTGCCTAGGGGGATTGCCCAAAATTAAAACACATTGCAGTGATTTAGCAATAAACACTCTAAAAAAAGCTATAAAAAATTATAAGGATAAAAAATCTATATAAACTTAATAAAAAATCTATTTTTTCTTTTTTCTTTTTCTTACTACTTTCTTTTGCACTTTTCCTGAATCTTTTTTTGTTTTAGGTTCTTTTTTCAATTTATTCTTCTTTGATATCTTTGAAAAAACGAAAATATAAAGTATCTCTAAAATTCCTAGTGTGTTAAAAATTAATAAGACTATAAACCAAATTAAATTATTTTTCTTTGAAGATTTCCAAAGAGCTAATCCTTTCCATACTAAAGACCATATACTAACTAAAGATAAGAAAGCAACTACAAGTCCGACAGAAAGTCCTAAAGAATTTGCAATACCTTCATAGAGATTAAAATCTCCTAATCCTGAAATTATTGTTGAATCAACCATCTTTTTCTTTAAAAAATAAAAATCCAATGTTTATAAATGTTTCTAGAAATCTTGTGGAATCTTAAATATTTATTCAGAAATATCTTAAAAAATACCATATAAAATATTCATTAAATTATAAAAATCTTTATAAATCTAGAAATTCTAAACAAGAGAATTATACAAATTATAAGGTTTTTATTTAAGTAAAACTACAATATGTTGTATATACTTAATAAATTATATAATTTCAGGTGATAATATGAAATGTATTTTTTGTAATTCAAAAACAAGGGTTAAAGATAAAAGGGAAGCTCCAGAAGGAATAAGAAGAAGAAGAGAATGTATTAAATGTAAAAAAAGATTTACAACATATGAAAAACCAATAGAAAAAGAACTCAGAGTTATTAAAAAAGATGGAAGACGAGAAACCTTTCTTGATGAAAAATTAAGATTGGGAATTATTAAATCTTGTGAAAAAAGAAAAGTTTCTATTGACAAAATTGATAAAATTGTAAAAGACATTAAAGAAAAAATAAGAAAAAAAGGTAAAGAAGTAAGTGCAAAAAAAATTGGGGAACTTGTAATGATTAGATTAAAAAAATTAGATAAAATAGCTTACATTAGATTTGCTTCTGTTTATAAAGAATTTAAAGATGTTTCTGATTTTAAAAAAGAAGTGAGGAGTTTGTAAATAAAAATGAAAGCATCAGAAGATAAATTCGAAATAGAAAAATATTTTAGCAGTGATGAAAGAATTCCTAAAATTAAATATATTAAATCAGATATCCAAATAATCGATAGTGTTGGTGTTCCACTTTTCATACAAAAAGATTCTGAATTTCCAAATTATTTTAGTGAACTTTCAAAAAAAATTGTTTCATCTAGATATTTTTATGGAGAACCCAATACTCCTGAAAGAGAAACTTCTTTTAAAACTTTAGTTGAGAGGGTAACTAAAACTTATGAAAAATGGGGAAGAAAACAAGAATATTTTGATGAAGAAAAAGCCAAGATATTTCAAAAAGAGCTTGAAATTTTGACTTCAACTCAAAAAATGGCCTTTAATTCTCCAGTTTGGTTTAATGTTGGTACAGAAGGATATAAATCAAGAAAATCAAAAGATGAAAAAGGATTATATATTATCAGTGACAAAGATCAAGAAATTGAAATTTTTACAGACTATGGGGATTTTAAAACTAAGATTAAAAATGGAGATACAATACCCATCCCTCCTGGAATGAATCATTTATATCCTCAAACTTCTGCTTGTTTTATTCAATCTGTCGATGATACAATGGAGGATATTATGGATTTATCGACAAGAGAGGCTAGATTATTTAGACATGGTTCTGGAACTGGAACTAATTTATCCACATTAAGAAGTTCAAAAGAAAAATTATCTGGTGGTGGGAATCCTTCTGGGCCTCTTGCATATTTAGTCTTTTTCGATGATGTTGCAGGAATTGTCAAATCTGGTGGTAAAACAAGAAGGGCTGCTAAAATGAATTCTTTAAAAATTGATCATCCAGATATATTAGAATTTATTGTAGCTAAAAGAAAAGAACAAGAAAAAATAGAAATTTTAAATGAAAATGGTTTAAGTTATAAAGATGCTATAGAATCTGGACATTTTCAAAATACTAATATTTCTGTTATGATAACTGATGAATTCATGAAGGCTGTAGAAAATGATGAAGAATGGCAAACTATGCCGGTTCATAATAAGGAAATGATAAAAGATATGCCAAAATATAAAGCAAGAGATTTATTATATTTAATTGCTGAAGGAACCCACATTTGTGGGGATCCGGGAATTCAATTTTATGATACAATTAATGAATGGCATACTTGCCCAAATTCTGGAAAAATTGAAGCAAGTAATCCTTGCTCAGAGTATATGTTTATTGATAATAGTTCTTGTAATCTTGCATCATTAAATTTAAGAGGATTTGTTGATAATAAAGGAAAATTCAATATAGAAGATTTTGAATCTGCAATAAGAACAACTGCAATTGCTATGGACTTGAATTATGATAATTCTAGTTTTCCTACAAAAAAAATTGCAGAAAATTCCCATAACTTCAGAACTCTTGGAATGGGTTATGCAAATCTTGGAGGCTTACTAATGTCTTTAGCATTGCCTTATGATTCGGATGAATCAAGAAATATTGCAGCAGCAATAACTGCTTTGATGACTGGTAAAGTTTATGAAACCTCTATAGAAATGGCCAAAAAAATAGGGCCTTTTAAAGAATATGAAAAAAATAAAGAATCAATGATGAAAATAATAAAAAAACATCAGATTGCTTTAAAAAATATTGATAAAAATAAATTAAATGGTTTAGAAAATGTTTTAGAAGAAGCCTCTGCTGTTTGGGAAAGGGTTGTTGAAAATGGAGAAAAATACGGATTTAGAAATGCTCAAGCAACAGTTTTACCACCTACTGGAACTACAGGATTTATGATGGATTGTGATACTAAAGGTATTGAACCAGAATTTGGATTAGTTCAAACAAAATTATTAGCTGAGGGAGGAATTCTAGAAATTGTGAATGGGATTGTTCCACTGGCTTTAGAAAATTTAAAATATAATTCAGAAGAAATTAAAAAAATAATAAATTATATAAGAGAAAATAAAACTGCAGAAGGTTGTGAAATTTTAAAAAAAGAACATTTGCCAATTTTTGATTGTGCAAATAAACCAAAAAATGCGAAAAGATTTATTGATTATTCAGGACATCTTAAAATGATGGCTTCTGTTCAACCTTTTTTATCCGGAGCCATTTCAAAAACAGTTAATTTACCTGAAGAAGCAACTATTGAACAAATAAAAAATATATATATGGAGGCTTGGAAAATGGGTTTAAAAGCAGTTGCAATATATCGGGATGAAAGTAAAAGTGGACAACCACTAAGTATTGATAAAAATTCAAAAAATAAAAAATTAGAAGAAATTGCTCAAGGACCTATTAGAAAAAAACTACCAATAACTGCGCCATCTTTAAGACATAAATTTGATATCGCAGGTCATGAAGGATATTTGCATATTGGGTTATATCCTGATGAAACTCCCGGGGAAGTTTTTATAACCATGTCAAAAGAAGGAAGCACAATTGGTGGTTTAATGGATACACTTGCCCTTTCTACTTCTATGAACTTACAATACGGAGTGCCATTAAAAGTACTTGTAAATAAATTCAAAAATTCGAAATTTGATCCAAGGGGGATAGTCCGAGAGGGTGATAAGAATATTAAAACCGCAACATCCATTGTAGATTATATTTTTCATTTTTTAGAAGAACAATTCTTAACAAAAAAAGAAAAAGATAAAGAACAAATAAAAATAGATGAAAAACAAATATCTAAAGAAATTAAAACTAAAAAACAAGAAACCACTAAAGAGCTTGCAGGATTTTGCCCAGTTTGTGGAGATCGAATGATTAAAAAAGGACACTGTGAAGAAGTTTGTGAATGTGGCCATGTTAGTCAAAACGGGTGTGGGGCCTAAACAAAAACCTTTATTAATGATTTATTTTTAATTTAAAATATGCTTATGAAAAATATAAATAATAAAAAATTAAAAAATGCCTACAAAAAATAATATAGAAATTGAACCCAATCTCTCAGAATTTAACAAAATGATTAGTTCTAAAGATTTAGTTGTTGTGGATTTTTTTGCAGAATGGTGTATGCCTTGCCTAATGCTTGCACCAGTTATTGAAAGTCTTGCTAAAAAATTTAAAGAAATAAAATTTATTAAAATTAACATTGATAGTAATCAAAAATTAGCAAGAAATTATGAAGTTAGTTCAATCCCTTGTCTTATAATCTTTAAAGAAGGAAAAGAAATAGATAGATTAATTGGTTTCCGTTCTGCAGAAGATATTGAAAAAAAAATAAAAGAATATTAAAATAATATCCTGCGAATTATATTTTGTAAATACCATTTCTAGGAATAATTATACTTATAAATTAAATTAAGTTAAATTGAAAATGTCTCAGATAATTAATCCAGAAGTTAATGTTTTAGATTATGGTCCAAAAATTATGTTAAAAAATGGATCTATAATATCCCCTGATGAAATTATTAGATATGCTGCACTTGGTACTTATAAAGATATTTCTTTTATTGATGAATTAGTAGAACAAAAGAAAGAAGATCCAAATTATTTTGAGAATATTTCTCAGGCTATAAATAATTCTACTGGAAGAGGTCATGCCTCTATGACAACTTCAATTATATTATTCGCAGAATTAAAAGGACATTGTTCTAAATTTGTTGATTCTATGCTTACTGGAGTTAGATTTGGAAGCTCTTTAATGCCTTCTGGAAGAAGAATTCCAATACAAAAGGAACAAATAGTTATTAGTGAAAAAATACATAAGAATTCAAATGCAGAAAACTTATACATTCAAGAATCTGAAAAAAATATTCAATTGTATGAAAAATTAAAAGAAAAAAATAAGAATTGGAAACAAGAAGCAAGCAAAATTGTTCAGTATGGTCTTCATGGCGGGGGATTTATGGCGATTTCATTAGAAACCATTGTTAATCTTTCAAAAGATATTGAAGATAATCCTTTTATGCCTAATGAAGGAAAACAAATCCTTTCCCAATTAGAAGAATTTATTTTTAATCATGGAATGGATAAAACCTATATGGCAAGGAAGAATGCCCCAAGAACTGGATGTATAAATCCAAATATATTCCATAATGAGTTGAATGACACTCATACTTTAATGCAAACTAATTTCTCAGATGTTAAAGAAAATCCTGTTTTATTAAATTTAAATTATTTTCCTTGTAAAGAAAGAGATAAACAAATTAATGCTTGGATAAAGAAAAGAGATAAATTAAGCAAAAATCCTTTAAATGCTCTTTCAAATTATAATCCTTTATTAAAAAATTTGAAATCTATTATTTCCAATTTTAATAATTCTATTGAAGCGACTTTTATTACTAATACTCCTTGGAGAGTTGGAGGAGAAGTAAAAAGACATAGAACAATGTTCCAAATACCTGAATCGATTTACAAGGCTATTGATCGTGCAAAAGAAACTGTTAAGAATATGGATGAGGTAGATGATCTTGAAATTTTAAAAAAAGAATATTTAAAAATATTTTCTATTCCTCCTTTTATTCAAAAAGATGCGGGATTATTTAAGGAATGGATTGAAAGAATTAATAATTCGATAATAACTTATGAAAGATTAATTAAAATGAAGATCCCAGAATCTGAAGCAATAGCAATAATTCCTAGAGGTTTGAAATTAGGGATTCTCAAAAAAAAGGATTTTTATAACTTAACCTTAGGATATGATTCTTTAAGATTATGCCAGACTGCAGAACCTGAAATGATGCAAATAACTGAACAAGAAAGAGCTTTATTATTAAAACAAGATATTTCTAAACCAATTAAAAATCTGCTTATTCCTAAATGTGGTTATGTTAATTTTTGCCCAGATAGATATTGTAAGAAAAAAATAATAAACAGATTTGTCCCAAGATATAATCGGGAAACCCATGATACAATTCATTCTCAAATTAATGAGAAAATAAGGGGGCAAATTTCTTAATTTTTTTTAATTTTAAATCTTCTCAATAAAATCTTTTTTTATATTCAGGTAATAAAAATAATTGTGTTAAAAGCAAGAAAAGTTAAATATATAAAAAGAATTTGTTTTTTCTAAGTTATGACTTATGCAGTTTATACAACTGAAAATTTTGAAAAAGAGATTGAAGAATTGCCTAAAGCAGAAATAAGAATAATCAAAAAAATATTCTTACAGCTTAAGAATAATCCTTATGTGGGAGATTCAATAAGATATCCCTTTTTTCGTGAGAAAAGAATAAGAAAAAAGAGAATGTATTATCTTATTTATAATGATTTGTCTGCTGTCTTGGTTGTTGCATTTGGAGGAAAAAAAGAACAGCAAAAAACAATTGAGAGAATAACAAAGTATCTCCCTGAATTTAAAAAATATATTTCGAGATTATTGGGTTAAGTTATTAGGTTAAGCAACTCTTTTTATTTTTCCAAGTTTTACATTTTCCAAACTTTTTTTGAATTGAGTTTCTAAATCATTATCTATTTTTTTTATTACAACTAAATCTTTTATTATCCCTACAGCAAGTATTGAACCAACGTTTATATCTAGTTTATTTCTAATCCTTTGAGGGATAACCATTTGTCCCTTGGTTCCTATTTTTGTTAGTTCCATGTAAGAAAGTAGGATTTTCATACTTTTAAAGTTTTCTATTAGAACCGGCTCTTTAAATTTTTTTTATTCAAAAATAATTAATCTTAGAATCCTGAGGATAATTAATTCTCAAGGTTTTTTATCATTTTAAAGAATTATAATTGTTCCCTTTGGATGCACAAATTCTATGAAAAAATAAGCAGGAATCTCCCCTTTTTTCTCCAAGGAGTTAATTAACAAATCCATATTTATATCAGAAGAAACAACTTTATTATTTTTTATAGCTACAAATTTTGAGGTAAATCCTTTATTTCTTAATTTGTCTGTATGCTCGTGAAACCATTTACTATCTTTCTCAAAATTGTGTAATAATTTAATTTCCTGATTCATTTCCATAAAAGTTATAGGGGAAAAGATGTTTAAAAATATATCTTTAATTTAAACTTTCTAAACTATTTTTTAATGATTTTGCCATTTTTTATAGTGTAAATATCAGAAAATCTAGAATTGAGAATTTCTATGAACAATCTCAATGTTTTTAATGAATCTTCTTTTGAATCCCCTATATTTCTTGGATGAATATATTTATTTCGAATAGTGTTAATTTTAAGTAATTTATCATAAGATTCTAAGGTTATCACTTTAGATTTTTTCAAAAGAGCTAATCTTCTCCCTTGGCGATTTATTTTTTTTCCAAATAAATCTTTTTCAGATATCTTAAGATTGTTAATTTCAAAGTTTAATTGACCCGATAATTCTATCGCAAATCTCTCAGCACTAATTCCAATTAAAGAAATAGTAGCATAATACAATCCAAATTCATAACACTTTGTAGCTTCTTCAAGTAAGAAAGAGTAAAAACCAACATCACAAGTAAGAAGTGCGGGCATTTTACCTACCCTTTCTAAGATTTTTGGAAGTTCTTTTTCAAACTTATCTCTTAATTGTTTTTCAATTTGATTTTTACTGTTTGGATCTTTTATTATGTTGGGGGTTGCATTAATATGAATTTTCATCCCAAACTCTCCTCAACAACTTTAATCTCATCTTTAATCAAATCATACAATTTATAAAACTCTTCATCAATTTCATAATCTACATTGTTTTTTGCAGTTTCTTTATCCATAGAAATTTTAAACAATTGAGCTTTAAATTTCTTTATTTTAGTTAATTACTTCTTGATAATATGTGGAAAATCAATCTACAAAAACTTTTTAAAGTATTTTTTTTTATGGACTCTATCTTATTTATCTTATTTCATTTATTTAAGATTTATTATTAGGGTTCCATAGCTCAGCCAGGTTAGAGCACCGGCCTTTTAAGCCGGGTGTCGGGGGTTCAAATCCCCCTGGGACCATATTTTTTTATTAATTAAATAGACTTATCTCAAATAAATATTATTTCTTATATTAAAGTTTAAAAAGCCATTGACCTATTTCTTTCTATGAATAATAAATTAAATTATGAAAAAAAAATCGCAGAAGAGATAGGAAAAGCATTATCTTCCTTAGGATTAAAAAAAGAACCCAAAGAGATTTTAAATACACTTACTTGTCCTCCTTCCCTAGAATTTGGAGATTATTCCTTCCCTTGTTTTTCATTAGCAAAAGAACTAAAGGAAAATCCAATCAAAATTTCAGAAAAAATACTTAAAATTTTTCAAAAGAATCCTACAAAATCTGGAATAATAAAGAAAATTGAAATAAAGGGGGCTTATCTAAATTTTTACATTGATAGAAAAGATTATGTTGAAGATATTTTAGAAAATATTTTAGAGGAGGGCTTAGAATACGGAAAAGAACCAAAAAAAAATAATAGAATTGTTATAGAATTCCCTGCACCAAATACTAATAAACCATTACATCTAGGCCATGTAAGAAATATGGCAATCGGAGAAAGCATGTCTAGAATATTGGAACAGGCCGGGAACACTATCATTCGTGTCAATATGAATAATGATCGAGGAGTTCATATCTGTAAATCTATGTTGGCTTATGAAAAATGGGGTGAAAACAAATCTCCTGATAAAAAGAGCGATCATTTTGTTGGAGATTTTTATGTTTTATTTAATGAAAAATTTAAACAAGATCCATCATTAGATGACGAAATTAAAATAATGTTAAAGAAATGGGAAGAAAAAGATCCTAAAATAAGGGCTTTATGGAAAAAAATGAATAAATGGGCTTTAGATGGATTTAAAGAAACCTATAAAATTTATGGGATAAAATATGATAAAGAATATTTTGAAAGTGATTATTATATGAAAGGAAAAGAAGTAGTTGAAGAGGGACTTAAAAAAGGAATATTTCAAAAAAGAGAAGATGGGGCTGTGATAATTGATTTGAAAGATAAAGGATTAGATGAAAAAGTTGTTTTAAGGGCTGATGGAACTTCAGTATATATCACTCAAGATCTTTATCTTGCTAAATTAAAAGATAAAGACTTTAATGTTGATGGGTCTATTTATGTTGTTGGAAATGAACAAAAATATCATTTTCAAGTTTTATTTGAGATATTCAAAAAAATGAATTTATCTTTTGCTGATTCTTCTTTCCATTTAGCTTATGGGATGGTAGAATTACCTGAAGGAAAAATGAAATCAAGAGAAGGGACTGTTGTTGATGCAGATGATTTATTATTGGAATTAAAAGATCTTGTTAAAGAGCAAATGATAAAACATGGGAATAAATTAACTGAAAAAGATCTTGAAGAAAAAAGTTTAAAGATTGCTTTAGGTTCAATAAAATATTCTTTATTAAAAACAGATATTTTTGGGAATATGATTTTTGATCCAAAAAAATCAATTGAATTTGAAGGAAATACTGGAACATATCTCCAATATTCTTATGCTAGAGCAAATTCTATTTTAAGAAAGGCACCCAATATAGAAACTAAACTAGATATTGTAGGGGGCCCGAATATTAAAGAAGTGGGACTCGTTAAAAAACTTGAAAGTTTTCAAAAAGTTGTTGGAAAATCTGCTAAGAACCTGAATCCTTCAATATTGGCTCATTATTCTTATGACCTTGCACGATTGTTTAATGAATATTATCATGCATACAAAATAATTGGCTCGGATCAAGAATCATTCAGATTAAATTTAATTAAAGCATTTAAAATAGTATTTAAAAATTCAATTAATTTATTGGGAATAGATGAATTGAATACAATGTGATTTTATTTAAAAGATTTACATTAATCTTTTTATAACCTATTCTCTAAATAATACCTGAGTAGTGCAATGGTGCCCACCATACATATTATTGATTTCTCTATAGGGAACATTTATCCAATTAATTAAATTTTTTATTTCTTTGCCCTTTTTATTATCTTCTAAAATTCCAGTAATATTTTCTCTCCCAAGATTTAAAAAATTTAGATTATATTTTAACTGCATTTTTTTAGGGATTCTAATTATCCTAAATCCTTTTTCTTTTAAATATTGATTAAAAGGCATATTCTTTGTCTTTTTATCTAATTCATATTTTCCATTTTCTTTGCACCATCTTTCAATTAAGGGTATTCTTCCTTTTTCTAATCTATCTTCTAACATTACTACTAAATCTTTTTTAAGAACATTAAAATAAGTATCTAAATGCATTGTTGATTGATCAGAAACTTTATCTTTTACTAAAATAACTTCTTTTGTCCCGAAGACATCATTTTCCAATAATTGCATGGCCCCATCATATCCAGTTCTACTTCCAAGACCTAAAAGACAAAAATTGTCCATTGGATAAAAATCTCCCCCTTCTAAATAACTTTCATTATTTCTCTTTTTTACATTATAAATTGGATTTATTCCTAAAGATTTTAAAACAACCTTCATTATATCCACTTCAATTTCTCTTTGATGTGATTTCATTCTTGATAAAACAATTCCCTTTTTTGTGGTAATCATTTGATCCCTAGTAAATAATAAATTTCCAATTGGTCTATAAATTCTTATTGCATCTTCACATAAACCTTTTTTATCGTCCCCACTCCAAATGATATTTGGATTCAAAAGAATAATATTTACTAATTGCTCCCTACCACAATGATTAATTGTTTCGTCTTTTATTTTTTCTTGATTATATTTATTAATTTTTCTCTTAGCATATTTTAATTGCATTTTTGCTAATTTTCTTAATTCTGTAATGGCTGTTTTCTTTCTTAAAATATCTCTAACTAAAAGAACTTCAATTCCTTTTTTTTTCAAAATATTCACAAAAAATTGGTGTTGTTTTTTTTGCATCATCAACATTTACAAATCTTTCATAAAGGGCACTAGGATAATGGTGCGCCATTAACTCTGCCTCTAACCCTGGTTCATGCATTAGAATAGTTTTTGCCTTATTCCATTCTGCCCCAACCCCTATTTTATATTTTTTCATTATCCTTTTAACAAGATTATCTTTTTAAATAATCTGGTATTTATATAACTTTTTAAATTGTTATTCACTTATATTATTATACTCTGGTAGCTCAATTGGATAGAGCGATTGCCTCCTAAGCAATAGGTTGTGGGTTCAATTCCCACCCAGAGTGTTTGGGCGTGTAGTTTAATGGATAGAACAACAGGTTTCGGCCCTGTAGATGGGGGTTCAATTCCCTCCATGCTCATTATAAAAATAAAAAAAATTGAAATAATTTTTAAAAAAGAACAATCTTTATAAATTAAATATTATTTTTAATTCTGTAAAAGATAGATTTATCTGCCCTGGTAGCTCAACTGGATAGAGCGATTGCCTTCTAAGCAATAGGTTGCGGGTTCAAGTCCTGCCCAGGGCATTTCTTAAATTTTAAATTTTATCTTGATTATAGAAGGACCATATTTATTCTTTATATGATTGTATTATAAATCAAATTTTATTTTTTATAAAATTTCTCTTTTTCGTCGGCGTTTTTTTAATAAATAGTAATGGAAAGATTATATCACTTAAACAACAAGGTAGTAAAACTGAAATAAATAAAAAAATAAAAATAATTAGGATCAAAAAAGGATTAATTATTACCCCAAGAGCCATAATAATATGGAAAAGTGATGCCCAAGTACTTAATAAAACATGGCCTGCATGAGGAATTTTAGTTTTAGGATAAAAATAAGCAACAATTATGCCTAAAAATGCTAAGGAATTTACTAACCAGAATTTCTCAATAAAACCAATATGTATTCCTTTATTCGGAAGATTAAGTAATAATTCTCCAAGATAAGGAATAATAGAATCACTCATTGTTGCAATTCCAATAGAACCAATATAACCAACTAAAATTAAAATTATTAAATTTGGCTTTTTCTTATAAATTTTATATATTGCTGTTGTAGCAAGTGCACTTAAAAAAACATGAATTGGATGAAGGATATAAAAAATATTATATGAAATTCCAGAAGGAATTTTATAGAGAAAAAACATAAGAATTATTCCAGTCATTGCTCCAAAAATAGTAAATGGTGCATGATTTTTTAATTCTTTAATTATATTTTTATTCATTTTTTGATCGAATTTTAAATTTAATTAAAGAAAATCAAAATATAAATCTATCCTAGAACTTATTATTATCATTACCCTTTAAATTATCCTTAATTAATTTTAATTAATCTTGAAAATAATTTCTCTAATCTTTTTTCCACTTATTTCTTCTTTAAATTCAATTCCTTTTTCTTTTAAAGCAGAAACCATATTTCCGCCAATTTTTCCTGCAATTACTAAATCAATTTTTTTATTGGCTAACATATATGCTACAGAAAAACCTGCGCCGCCACTGCCCTTTGCAAAAGGATTTTTAATTGATTCTATATAAGTTTTATTTTCAAAAATAAGATAATAAGGTGCTCTTCCACCTTTTTGACTCATTTCTGAGTTTTCATCTTTTCCTTCTGACGCTATAGCTATTTTCATTTTTTACCTCCATTAATTTATTTAGTATTATTCCTTGGATAACTGAAACAATAATCATAATAAAGGATAAAATAATAATATATTTCCATCCAAAATAAAAAAAAGCAATTGGTAACAATGGAATTTTAATTGCTCTGTTATATAAAAAACAAGCAATAAGTCCATAACTCAATCCTTTACTTTTTAAATCCGCTAGAAGCGGGTACCACATATAAATCGGCCCACTAGATAAAATTCCTCCAAGAATTACAAAAAACCATTTTTTAATTCCCTTTTCTCCTAAATGCTTCATTATAAATTTGGGGGTTATAAAATAATTAGTTAAAGCCATCAAAATAAAAACAAGAATAAAAATTGGGATTATTTTAAAAAATATATTACAGAAAAAACTTATACTTGAAAAAAATAAATTCTGTTTAAAAATAAATAAAAAGAAATAAATTAAAATTATACTTATTAAAAAATACCCTGATCCAGTGATTTGTTTTAATTTATTTTTTATTTTCATATTAAATCATTCCCAATAATAATACTGTAATTATGGCCACAATAATGGCTAAAAAGATTGCAGTAATATTTCTTAATAAAGCAAATTTTTTTCCTAAAATTGCAGATTCTGCAGGTAGTTGTATAATGCCAACAGTAACCCAAGCTACTAAAAAAGCAGTAACAGCCAATAAACTAATTCCTTGCTTTAATAGTTCTCCTCCAAAAATATAACTAGTTATTGGAGTTCCTGCAGAAATACTTCCAATTAAACTTCCAATAAAAGAATTCAAAAAAATATTTTTACTGAAAATCGTAGTGTAAAATGATTTTGGGATTAATACTGAAATTAAACTTATAAGTAAAATTGTCCCAAAAATCATAGGCAAAGCTTTCAATAAACCTTTCCCTGCTTTTATTATTGCTTCTTTAATATTTTTTTTATTTATTTTTATCTTTTTCATTTTATCATTTTTTTATTTTATTTATTTTTTAGTTTTTATAATTCATTTACTTTTCATTAAATTTTAATGACCACAATCTAAATTTAATTCTTTAAGATTGTTTATACTTTCAATAACTTCTTTTACAATCTTATAATTTCCAGTTTTAAGTTTTACTTTTTTTTCATTAAATAATTTTATTGCTCTTTGACCCATACCTAATGAAAAGATAATATCTGGATTGAATTTCATAATTTGATCAACAGGATTAAGATTTATATCTGAATGAACTAATTTGTTTTTTACTATTTTCATTTTTTTTATATTTGTATTATAAATTGCAAAATAAGAACAATGTCCAAAGTGTTCACTAAGTTTAGAATTAATTCCTTGATCTTCATCTATTGCTATTAATAATCTCACTTTAAATAAATTCTTTTTATAATTTTGAAATTGATTTTTATTTATGCTCTGGTCATGATGCTTCCGCATTTAGGGCATTTCTTTTTTATGCAAGGTTGTCCTCTGATCTGAGGTTCTTCATATCCACATTTAGAACACTTGCAAATCCCTCCAGGACCTGCTGCAAATCCTTGCATTCTGCCTCTGCCACCAAAACCTCTATCAATAGGGCTTCTTCCTTGCCTCACACCAAAACCTCTTGCTCTTGGAGTTTCCATTTTAAAATCACCTCCTTGGATTTTAATTGCTTGACCAGTAGTCATAGCATCAGCTAATTTTTTTCTTCCCATTTTAAGTAATCTTGATAAAGTAGATTGGCTTATTTTCATTTTTTTCCCAGCCTTACTTTGTTCCATTCCTTGAGAATCTATTAATCTTATTGCTTCTAATTCATCAAAACCCAAGAGGGTTTCCTTTAGATTCGCCATTGGAACCCCTGCAGGTTTAAAATACGTTATATCTGGCTGAAAAGAGATTCTTCTAATTCTTCTTGGTCTGACCATTGTTTAATTAAGCCTTTAGTTCTTTTAATCTTTTCTCTATTTCTTTTATGTCTTCTTTTAAAGCACTTAATTCCTGTTCTAAAAATTGCTTTTCTTGTTTTTCTGTAATAACTGTTGGTTGAATTTGTGGAATTGATTGGGCTTTTTGGATTGGCATTTTTTGTGTAAATCTAAAACCTCTGCCAAAACCTTGTCTATATCCCAAACCTCTTCCAAAGCCTCTTCCAAAACTAGAATTTGCGAATCCAGGTGCATTAGCTCCTGCACAAAACCCAGTTCCTCTTCCAGTCATTGGTCCTTGTCCATCTGGACCTGTTCTATCTCCTTGTGGCATTTTATTCTCCTTGCTTTTTCAAGCGAATTTAATTATGAATAGGTAGTCATAATACTATTTAAATGTTTTGTTTTGCATAATTATGCATAATTAAAAATTTCATATAAAAAAGGGTTATTATTTTTTCCTTTCATCTTGAAAAAGTGTAAATTTTATTGCCTAAAAAATTTGCAATTAAGGCAATTCCTATTGCTAAAATTTGAGAAATTATATAATAAATCCCAAAAAATTCTGTAAAAAGATACAAGAAAAACAAATTTATTGAAAGTGCAGTCACACTAACTAAACTAAACTGTAAATATTTTTTTCCTACCTTTAATTTTATATTCTCTTTAAATGTCCAAACTTTATTTAAAATAAAATTGCTTGTCATGGCAATAATAAAGGCAATAATTGCTGAAAATATATAATAAATCCCAATTTTTTCTGTTAATAAATATAATATTAAAATATTAACAAGAGTTCCAATTCCACCAACAATTGCAAATTTAAAAAATTCTCTAATCACTCTTTTTTTATAAAATAAATATCCTATTAAATTTCCAAGATAGTATAAAATTTCTTTTGTTCCTGCCTTACTTTTTCCTTCAACTCGATTAATAAAGGTTATTGGAATTTCCTTTATTTTTTTATAATCTGCCTTTATAATTAATTCTAGAAGGATCTTAAAACCTTTAGGATTTATTTCTTTATTTTTTATACATTCTTTTTTTATCATGAAAAATCCAGTCATTGGATCTTTGACTTTTGTATAAATTCTTGCTAAAAATGTAGCTGCTTTAGACATTAATTCTCTTTTAAAATTCCAACCTTTTATCTTCCCACCAGAAATATATCTACTTCCAATTGTAAAATCTGTTTTGCCTTTTTCAATTTCCCAAAAAAGATCTTTTATTTTTTCAGGGGGGTGGCTTAAATCAGCATCCATAACCCCTAAAACATCACCATCTGCAATTTTCCAACCCTCTAAAACTGCTGAAGAAAGCCCTAATTTTCCTTTTCTATGAATAATTTTAAGATTTTTTTGCTCATTTTTTTGCTTTTTCTTTAACTCTTCTAAAATATCGCCAGTCTTATCTGGGGAATTATCATCAACTATAATTATTTCTCCATTAATTTTATTTTCTTTAAATTCTTCTTGAATTTTTTTAATAAGTTTTTGGATATTTTCTTTTTCATTATATGTGGGAATAACTAAACTTAATTTCATTATTATTAAAAAAAGTATTAAAGATTTATAATTCTATCTTTTTTGACAAACAATAAATATTTATACCTCTTTATTTTTTTAATAATTATGAAAAAAGATGTAATTGAAAAACTTTCTACATTGATCATATCTGCATTTGGATTAGTTGCTGCCTTGGCTTGGAATAATGCAATGCAATCAATATTCAAAAATATATTTGGAACTCCAGATAAAATAAGTGCAATGTTAAGTTATGCAGTAGTTGTTACAATAATTGCAGTAATTACAACAGTTTGGATTGGAAGAATGAAAGAGAAAAACAAACATTAAATAGATAAATAATTCAGAACAATTGCAAAACTTACCCATAATAAATAAGGAATAAGAATTAATCCTGCTTTTTTATTAATTTTATAAGTTAAACAAATCATTGAAATAATTGAAATCCAGAGGAAGAAAATTTCTATAAGAGCATAAAGAGGATTTCTTAATTCAAAATAAAGGACACTCCAAAGGATATTCAAAAGGAAATTAATCCCAAAGATAATCATAATTTTTTTCTTGATATTCTTTTTCTGAGTATTGACCCATGAAAAATATAAAGATAATGCAATTAAAAAAAATAAGATATTCCATACAACCGGAAAAATCCAATTGGGTGGAGTAATGTTTGGTTTAATTGATTCATACCATTCAGAATCTGTATTAGAAGAAGTAAACAAACCCCCAATAAAAGCGACTAAATACACAATTATAAAACTTAAAATTAAAATTTTCCAATTAATTCTTTTTTTCATATTACAATTCTATTGAATTTAATTGTATTTAAATAATTTTTGAATTTTGTTTTAAACAACTTTCAATTAAACTTCTTTTTCCAAAATTTGTCTTCATTATTCATTTTAAATTATTTTTATTTCTTTTTTATTTCTAAAATTTTATTTAAATCTGATAAAATCCTATTTTTTTGTTTTAAACTAAGAAAAAGCCAATAATCAAAAATTCATAGAAACATTTATAA
>Ga0268285_1000295_pt1 | contig 30619 bp, 17 predicted proteins | sample saktaG_2_FD_190144 | JGI IMG/M metagenome (GOLD analysis project Ga0268285, IMG submission 190144) | Saline water microbial communities from Sakinaw Lake, British Columbia, Canada - sak_2013_06_06_120m | ecosystem: Environmental > Aquatic > Non-marine Saline and Alkaline > Saline ... | reverse complement strand
AGGCAGTCGAAAAGACCCTTGAAGCATTTAACCAGATTGTTAATGCCATTTCAGACATCACCCAGAATATCGGTGAGGTTGCAAGTGCCAGTGAAGAGCAGGCAGCTGCTATCCAGGAGATAACCACCAGTGCAAATGAAGTATCCAATCTCATCACCCGGACTTCCCATGAAGCTACTGACAGTGCAGCCATATCAGAGGAGACCTCTGCGTCTGTTGATCAGATACGGGAAGTCTTTGCCGACGTTAACCAGGCGGTCGAGGATCTCAGTAGAGAGATGCAAAAGTTCACCATATCAGGAGCATAATTATGACCACTGCTCAATCCTATCAGAAGGACGAGCCATCATCTGCCCAGGGGTTTCGATCACGAAATGTGGGGGAGGTACAGGTTGTCGAGTTTATCCTTGGAACCCAGTTGTTTGCAATCGAACTCGCTGACACAAAGGAAGTGATTAATCAGACAGACATCACATCGCTTCCTAAAGCTCCTTCGTTCATTAAGGGCATTATCAATCTCAGAGGAAATGTAACGACCATTCTCGATTTAAAGAGTCTCCTCCACATAAGCGGAGAGGCAGAACAAGGTCATAAAAAGCGGGTTATAGTTCTTGACTCACAAATATCGTCTAAGGTTATCGGAATTCTGGTTGATGATGTCCTTTCTGTCTCAACCTATAAAACATCAGATGTAGATCGGGATGATTCATCTGCTGATCATGCAAAAAACCGTCTTGGTGTGATTCGAAAAAAAATACACGAGACCGGAGACAAGGATAGATCTGAACTTGTTATCCTCGTGAATATTGAAGCGGTTATCAAAAAAATAGAAGCTAATATCTGATTTTCTTTTTATCTATTTTTCACGTTTGAATTTTTTTTTAAAGACCCTCTTTTTTCGGTGGTCCTGTCATTTCAAAAACATATCAGAACTCACAATAGACCAGGACAGATATTGTGGGCGGCATATCAATCCAGATAAGGGATGGTGTTTTATTCCTGTATGAAACTGGACAGATATCAGGTGTATCTCTCTACTGTATCGAATCACTGTATATGCATCTGTCGATTTTTCAGGTGATATGAAATAGTCAAGCTGGAATCACTTGATTATTTAGATCCCTTTCTTTTCTCTCTGCGTTCCTCTGCGGTTGGAATTTTTTACGTGATATCGAGCGTTGTCAATATAAAAGTCAGACTGTTATGTGATTTCCAGTCTGAACATGATGATATAGTATCACTTTTTTTGAGCAGAGCCCATAAAATTTCCTGCTGAAGCCTTATTTTACTTTCCGGCATGAGAGTTCCTGTTGGATATCACTCATTTTGTCTCGTGGTAGAATAGTCTCCGAATTATGGGGGGGTGTATTACAGATAGTATCTGTCATGCCATCATGAATACCATTAAGTACTTTCTGTGACATTATTACAGTCTGAGGGAATTTTATGACTAAACAGACCGGATCATCTGTAAAAACAGGTAAAAAAGTATCTAAAAGGAAAAAAGACCTCTGGAAAGGGTTTAAAAATAGGACAACAGATCACCGGCCTACTGCTAAAAGCCCAGGCTGGAGATCATTTGAAAAGCGGGATATCAGAACCCCGGATATACACCAGACGTATACCCAATCACTTTTAAACAGACTGAAAAACAGTTTGAATAGAAGACGAAAATAAGACACAATTGTTATCTTAAAACCCAAATGCACTCTTTTTTCAGTCAATATTAATGAGATACGGGTAAAAAAGAGGTACATCCACGTTTCTGATCGATTAAACCCCGTTTTAATCCCATCATTACGATATACTCTCTGTAAAACAATAAAAAGATATACAGAGTGAAACGCTATTTAAAAGATACAATATAAACTGTTTTTTCCAGGTTACTTACCCTATACTAAAAACATAAAAGCCTGTTTTATATACCATGCAAATAAATCCTACGTACTGATAGAGAGTAATTATACTCGATTTATATGTTTTTATAAAAGGTTGTACCATGGACGAATATCTCACCCCCGACCAAGAATCAGAATCGCTCTTTGAGCAGCCTCTGGCTATATCTCTTTTAGATGATGTTCCAGGTCCGGTTCTTATTGTAAAGAATAACAAATTTTCTGGTTGCAATGCCGCAGCTGTAGGGCTTTTTCGGTTTTCAGACAGAACCAGCATCGTGGGAAAGGATCTGCCTGCAATATCTGCAGCTACCCTTCCAGATGGATCAGATTCAGCAGTAATTGGAAAAAATCTATTGGATCGAGTTGTCCCAGGAAAAAATTTCCGTTTTGAATGGGTATTTCAGAAAACTGACGGTACTACATTTGATGCAAAGGTAACTGCGCGGAAATCGGCATCAGGCACGGGATCATACATCCTTCTTTCTGTGGTAAACAATAACGCAGAATCACAGTCTATTCGGGATATCAGAAATCTTTCTATTGAGATGAAAAAAGGGAACCTACGGGCACGGCTCAATACAGAGGGGTATCATGGAGACCTGGAGACGATGATGCAAAATATCAATAGCATGCTCAATGATATTCTGTTTCCGTTCCGGGACATGAGTAAAGTACTTGTCCAGATATCAAAAGGAGATATCCATGCGAGATTAACTCATTCATATGAAGGAGAACATGAAAGAATCAGGAATGCCGTCAACGGTGTAGCTGATTCAATGTCACATCTTCAGGAAGAGATTGAACGATTAATCAATGCTGCAATATCAGGAGATCTAGCTGAACGCGGACGCCCGGAACTGTTTGTTGGAGCATATGCAGATATGATAAGCAGGATGAATGAGATGCTCAACACCATCCTCAATCCAATCCGCCATGGCAACCGTGTCCTTCAGAAGATGAGCAAAGGGGATCTCTCTGAAAAAGTGACCATTGAGTGTGTCGGTGACCATGCAAAACTCAAAAATGCAATTAATAGCCTCCATGACTGGCTTTCTGACCTCATTACCTACATAACTACCATATCACAGGGAGATATGTCTGCATCCATCGAGCAGGCATCAGACCGGGACCAGATGTATGGACCTCTCATCGAGATGCGGGATAATATCAGATCTCTTATCAAAGATGTAAACATTCTTGTTCAGGGAGGGATTAAGGGGGATCTCTCCATCAGAGCTGATCCATCTCATCATAAAGGAGATTTCAGAGGTATCGTAGAAGGGATGAACAACACCCTTGATTCGGTCATAGTTCCTGTTCATGAGGCAATGCAGGTAGCAGAAAAATATGCACAATATAATTTTTCCTGCAGAATAAACCAGGATCTTACCATGAACGGCGACTGGATAGCCTATAAAGAGGCACTCGATCTGGTTGGAAATAATGTATCTAAAGTGGTATCTACTATCAATGACCAGATTCTCATACTCAATTCAGTTGTTACACAGGAACATGGAAGCATCAATGATGTTACACAAGGATCAAATGTCCTTGCAAGTATTGCAGAGAAAGTGAGTATTAATGCAGAACGTGGACGTGAGGGAATAAATCAGATTCTTCAGGCGATGGAAGATCTTGCAGTTAATGTATCAGCAGTATCGGCAAAAGCAGACGAAGTGAACCATCTTGCAACTGATACCAATGCTATCTCAGAGAAAGGGACACAACTCGCCAGAAATGCCGAGACAGGGATGGACGAGATCACGAGTTCAACCAGCCAGGTTGTGAGCATTGTCCATGAGATTATGGAGGAGATGAAAAAAATCAGTCAGATCACAAAGGTAATTTCAGAGATAGCCAGTCAGACAAACCTTCTTGCATTAAATGCAGCAATTGAAGCCGCAAGAGCAGGCGATGCCGGAAGAGGATTTGCAGTTGTTGCCAGCGAAGTGAAATCACTTGCTCTTGAATCCCGCCAGTCTGCAGAGAGCATTACCGATATGATTGATAGTCTTTCAAAAAAGACAGAATTAGCATCTGCCACCATGGATAAAAGCGCTGAATCTGTCCAATATGGCGGAAAAGCACTTAAAGAAACACTTGACGTCTTCAATGAGATCATCAAATCAATTGCTACTATCACAATCAGAATGGATGAAGTTGCCAGAGCAGTAGAACAACAGGCTGCAGTAGTAGAGGAGATAACTGCATCTATTGATGACGTAAATGAAATGGTCCTTAACACTGCAAACGAAGCCGTTTCTGCAGCCGCAGCAAGCCAAGAAGCCGCAGCAGCGTCTAATCAGCTTTCCCACCAGTCTGAAGAGACATTTCAGGTTTCATTACGACTCAAGCAGGAGATAGAAAAGTTTACGGTCTCCTGATATATCCTGCTTTTTATAGTGCCCTGCATAACGTATTGGAATAATCGCAGCAACCGGAGGTTATTCCAAGGCGTGCATGCCAATCGCACTACATAGGTTAAGGTAAACTTTCCAGAAAGTTTTGCCATTAACTATAAAATAATTTCTTTGTCTGATAATATCGTAAGATTTATCGATTGTTTGCACTATCTGGCAATACCACATCATTACTAACCATCAAAACTGTTTCGTACAAAGAAAATGAATCCCATTTTGATGAAACGTTACGTTACATTTATTATTTAATAAATTGATTCTGCTATGAGAATATTTGGAGTAAATACCATGGAATTCACATCTACAAGAGAAATATTAACAGGTGTTTTAGAAGAAGACAGGATTCAAAAGATATCATCTGCGTATGAAAAGCGTACCCGGGAATTGGGCCTGATATATTCACTCATTCAAATTTTTATTGACCAGGATAGATCCCTTCAGGATTTGTTTTCAACTATCGTTCTGGCAATTCCATCAGCAATGCAATTCCCGGCAGATTGTCAGGTTAAAATATCATACGGATCTGATTCAGCTCAAACAAGATTTTTTCAGACCAGACAAAAGATGCTTACTGAAGAGATCCAACTCAGCACAGGAAACCCCCTCGTAATTAATGTTGTCTACCTGTCAGAACATCAAAACAAAGATACAGGACCATTCGAAAAAGAAGAGTATCTCCTTATTGCCTTTATTGCATCACAACTTGCTGCATGCATTGAACGGAAAAATCATGCTGATACTATAGAGAAAAAACTATTGGAAAGTGAAATAAACTATCAACGATCAGAAAAAATTCTAATGTTAAATCCGGTCCCGATGATCCTGTTTAACCGGGATCTGGAAGTTACCACATTTAATCATGCAATGACAGAATTATCAGGATATTCCCCGGATATTCTCTCCTCATTAAAACTCTCTGATTTTACCATTACACAACGGGAAGGAGCCACTGTTCCAGAGGTTTTACAAACGAAAAAATCAGGGTCCGGAACGCTTACTGTTGATTTCCCTGCAGGTACTAAATATCTGGATTATTATTATATCCCCATTCCAGATAAAACCGGTGAGATAAATGACATCATTGATGTATTACTGGACCGCACATCACAGAGACAGGCAATCGAAGATATCATCGCCATCAGCAAAGATGCAAAACTCGGAAATCTAAACTCTCGAATCAACACAAAGAACCATTCCGGAGATTTTCAGAGGATCTGTTCAGAGATTAATGCAACTCTTGATGCAATACTTCTTCCCATCGCTGAAGGAAATCGAGTCCTTACACGGATAGCTGAGGGCAATATTGATGAACTTGTTACCAGGCAGTATCAGGGCGATCATGAACTGATGAAGGATGCAGTCAATACAATAGCAACGAATCTTCAAAAATTTAAGAATGAACTGAATGTACTAACAGATGAAGCAAAATCCGGATTCTTACATGCACGTGCAGATGCCACAGTATTCAAAGGCGCCTATGCTGATATTATTACCGGATTAAATGAAACCCTTGATGCGATTATAACTCCAATTGACCTTGCCATGAAAGTCTGTAATAAGTATGCAGACCGTGATTTTACAGCACGTATATCGATATCCGGTACTGACGGGGGAGAGATACTAACATTCAAACAGGCTCTGAATAATATCGGCATACAGATATCAGACTCTATTTTACTGATACTTAATGAAATTGAACAGATTGCCTCGAATGTGGAAGAGACAAATACAACCACACAGGAGGTTGCAAGCGGTGCTAATCAGGTCGCACAAACCGCCCAGGTTATTAGTGTCAATACCGAGAAAGGAGAGAATGGTATCTCTCAGATGATTACAGCGATGGAAGATTTTTCCCGTACTATTGCAGAAGTAACAACAAATATTGAAGATGTCTCACGGGTGGCAACCGAAGCTGAGGATGCATCAATCGAAGGAGAAAAAAGGGCACAAGAAGCAGACACGGGAATGCAACAGATTCTTGTCTCTTCGCAGGAAGTAAACAAAATCATATCAGATATCCAGGTTCAGATGGGAGAGATCGGAAAGATTGTAAATCTGATAACTGATATTGCGAGTCAGACAAACCTGCTTGCTCTTAATGCTGCGATTGAAGCAGCCCGGGCAGGAGATGCAGGGAGAGGATTTGCCGTCGTTGCAGCAGAAGTGAAGGCTCTTGCTCAGCAGTCCAGGGCATCAGCAGGAAATATTGATGAAATGATTGGGAAATTGCAGGAAAATGGCACTCGTGCAGCAGAAGCCATGACAAAATCAGATGCCGCTGTGAATGATGGAACTACTACGATTGCAAAAGCAATTGAATCCTTTAATCAGATTGTACAGTATGTGGAACAGATAGGAAAACGGGTGAGTGACGTTGCAAGTGCAGCAGAAGAACAGGCTGCTGTTATTGAAGAGATTACTGCAAGTTCTTCAGATCTCGGAGAACAGATACATCAGACCGCTCGTGAAGCAGCCGAAATCGCTTCCTTCTCTGAAGAGTCTGCAGCAGCAGTTGACCAGATATCTCATGTCATCAGTGATATCAGTATGAGTATTGAGAAGCTCAGTAAAGAGATGGGAAACTTCAAAATTAACTAACAGAAACTGATATACCTATACACCCGGTGCCCATCAGGGAAGTGTGATTCACACGCTCCCATCCCATTTTCTATACAATGGTAAGACTCCTGTCGATTTTTCAAGTTATATGGAATGGTCCTGTTACATCACAGATAGTTAATGGCAAAACTTTCTGGAACGTGTGCCTTAATCTTTCAAATTAACAATGATATATATTACTTAAAATCCCAACCGCAGAGGGGGAGGAATCCTAAATAATATAGATTTTTTTCATGAATGTGACACTGTTATGTAATTAAATCCTGCCTGAAGATGATGATATGGAATCACTTGGTTTTCAGACATAGTTACTCTATATTTGTTCTCAGGGGTCTGCCTTTATCAATCTGTGCTACTAATAAACACAGTATGGAGCAGATTATCAGAACATATAAGAGTCTACACGGAGTTGATGTGACCTATCTATTAGGTACTACTACCGTAACACACCAATTCAGTTTTGAGGACCTGATAACGATGGGCATCAATGTATCTGATCTCTTACATCACCCTGATTATTATGGATACGATCCTCTGATGCATCGGATTAATAGGACTGATTTTTGTACTAACCATCATGAATAAAGTGAATTTTTTCAGATTTTTTCAACGGAACCGATGACGTGTGAGAGTTTTTCTACTTTTATTCTCGGCCAATGAAAACGAAATATACGCAGAAATTACTCGATAGAATTGATGACAGGTTCATCTTTTCAGTCGGTTTCCCGGTATCCCATTATCAGGTGAAACTGTGATAAACACTGAATTTTATGTACCAATTTCCATAGGATAGTGGATATGAATCCTCAGATATGGCTTATATAACAGATATACCAGGTCATGTTATAACAGATATGATATCACAACAGATACGATTATAGACTTCCTATTACAATGATGATACATACATACCAATCCAACCAATGCTTTATGAGGTGTATACAATACCAAACCCATATGATGTCACTGTAAGCAAAAACCGGGCCATACTATCCCTTTCGTAAAAAACCAATCTGAAGTGATAGGAAATATGGCTCTGATAATTCAGATTGCCAGAAAAATGAGGTCTGAAACAATGAGTGTAGAATTAAAAAAAGTAATTATTTCACTTTTGCTTGGATTCGCAGGATTTTTCGGAGCGTTCTACTCATACCAGTTTGATATCTTTCCACTTACAATATCACTCATATGGAGCTACTGTTTTCCACTCATTGCCGCTATTGCTTTTGGGAGATGGTATGGTCTTTTAGCCGGATTTTTCGGTCTTGCTGCACTATTTCCCTTCTTTATCTGGTCATCAGATGGATGGGCAAATCTTATTACTGTTTTTCTGCTTCTTTTCTGGTTTTTCTGGCATGGATACTGTGCAGAAAAGCGTTCTATCGAAGAGAAAATCTGGAACCATCCACTTATTGTTCAAATTCCCTACGCTCTCTTCTATGGTCTTGTTACATACATCCTGTTTCCACTGGCATTTTCCTATAACCCTCCATTCTGGCAGGCAATAGCAATCACATCAATCTCTTCAGCTCTTCTTCTTTCTCTTGTGATTAAGGCAACAATAATGATGTATATGAACCTCATTGTCGCAGACACTGTGATAATGATTCCGTCTGTACGGCGATTTTTCGGACTTATAGTAAGAGAAAAAAACCGGAAAAATGGTTCCATCATTCTCATATCAGTTAGTATCTCAATAATCATCTGGGTAACATTTGTAACATGTATAGAAATCTTCATTGCAATGGAATTCCCGCATAATATCATAGATTTCTCAGATCCGTGTACCATTATTAGTTTTTTTATCTTTATTCCGTCTGGTTTTCTTTTAGGAGGAATCCTTGCCAGATATTTTGAAACGAAAATCGAGGTTGAAGACCTGCTTCGCCAGAGTGAGGAACGGTTTCACTCACTGTATGAACATATGACAGAAGGAGTCGCTCTACATACACTCATTTATAACGATGCAGGTACTCCTGTCGATTACCAGATTCTGGACGTGAATGCCAGTTATGAAAAAATATTGGAATTGCAGCGTCAGGACGTCATTGGGAAAAAAGGAACAACAGCCTATAACCAGGATGAACCACCCTTCTTAGCAGCCTATATAAAAACTGTAATTATAAAAGAAGCATCTTCATTTGAGGAGTATATAGGCTGGCTTGACAAAACGTTACTAATTTCAGTCTCTCCCATCGGAAAAGAAGGGTTTGCAATAATATTTAGCGATATAACCGAACGGAAAAAATCTGAAACCGCTCTTATCGAGAGTGAAGAAAAATGCAGAATATTAGTTGAACATGCACCAGAGGCTATTGTAGTAATTGACGTTACTAGTAACCGGTTTATTGAAGCGAACATACAGGCAGAACACCTCTTTTTATGTACCCGCGAAGAACTGCTTTCATCAGCGCCACAAAACTTCTACCCGCTTTATCAGGCGGATTCAAAACCGGATACTTCTTTTGCAACGATGATGTCTAAACGATATGAACAGGCTTTAGCAGGGGAAGAAGTTGTATTCGAACGAATCGTCAGGAACAGAGCAGGGGAAGAGATCCTCTGTGAAGAACGACTCGTCAGACTACCAAGTACGAAAGGGGATCTGCTTCGTGCCAGCCTTACCAATATTTCTGAACGAATCCGGGTAGTAGAGGGACTAGCCCAGGCTACTAAAAAATTAAACCTCCTAAGCATGATAACCTGTACCGACATTCAGAACAGTATATTTGGTCTATATGCGTATATTGAGTTGGTACAGGAATATATTACTGATGATTTTCTCAAATCACTCGTTCAAAAACAGATAACTCTTATTAATAAAACACAAAAAATCCTTAATTTTACCAAAAACTATCAGGATCTCGGCCTCAAACCACCTCTCTGGCAGAATGTAAATCATGTTTTTTTATATGCCATCTCACATCTGGATATCTCCCACCTCAACCGGAGGATACATCTTGACAATCTCTTTTTGTTTGCAGATCCCCTCCTTGAGAAGATACTGTACAGCCTTGTCGAGAATGTGGTAAACCATGCACAGACTGCCACAGAGATAGTGTTTGAATATCAGATACGCCCGGACAATAGTTTGATACTTATCTTTGCAGATAATGGCCCTGGAATTTTGGATAGCCAAAAAGAACGGATTTTTGAACGAAGTCTGGAAATTAAAGGAGGTATGAGTCTTTTCCTTGCACGAGAAATGCTATCAATAACTGGAATATCCATTACAGAGACTGGAGTGAATGGAGAAGGAGCACGGTTTGAGATGGCTATCAAAAAAGGCGGGTACCGGTTTAGTGCTGAGGAGATATCCTGAATTCAAGAGATACAATAGTATTACAGCACAGCACCAAATCACCTGATAAATGCTACCCTGATATAAACGTTCTTCCAGTCTCATAATGAAATATAACAATGAGATTGATTTGTAGATTAAGAAAAACCCGAAACTGCTGAGATAAACCACATAGTAACTCGGAAAAATACCTGCATATATCAGAATGAATTGCAACAGACAATCTGTACTGGTGAAAATGCAACTGATTTGCAGACTATAACAGATATAGAGAACATTTATAAACAGACACTGAAACCATATACAGATGAAATGTACATCACTCTCTCTTATAGTATTTCTGTTCCTGGTGACAATTTTCTTCACAGGATGTGTCGAAGAACAAAATGTCCTTAATACTCCCTCTCATCAGCAGGACAAAGAAGTAACATCTCTGGCCATCAATCAGGAACTCCTTGATTATTATCACGAATTTTTAGTGTTTATTCAGGATACAACAACAGAGGAACAACTGTTTGAGACTGAAAAACAGCGATATAATCCTGAAAATCTAGATCTCACATGGACCAATGAAATAACTGCAACAGTGAATCAGGATGAGGGAATACTCTCACTCTCAGTTTCACCTGGAACTTATTATTATGGGTCAATGCGTGTTGTAGCTACCGATAGTGACAAAAATATCATCATGAACTCTACAGAAAGCCCGGTATATATCTCTGGTGAATGGATGTCTGAGATAATGCCGGGTGTAACAGAGGTTAATGTCTATACTCTGACGCGAGATCCACTTGCATAGAATGATTTTTTCAAGGAAAAAAGAACTTTGCGATTGCATATACAGATCTATTATCCTTTTCACCTATCCAGACAAATTACTCAAAAAGAAAATATTTCTCTCAATCTTTTATTGAACATGAGTTTTTTTACTAATTTTCATACTCGCAACAGCTAAGACGGTAACTTCTAAAACCACCAGAGTACACCAAAAATGGTACAGCACATCCCCCTGCCTGTTCTTTCTGCTCTGGCAGCTGCACTCTGTTTTGCAACCGCTGCACCACTCTCTAAGATCCTGACAGAACATGCAGAACCGGTTATGCTCTCAGGATGGATGCTGCTTGGAACCGGTATCGGGATGCTCCTCTATTTTCTCATCAGCAGATCTATCCATCAAAACCGGAACAGTATCGAAGCACCCCTTGCCCGTGCTGACATTCCCTGGTTATGCGGATCTATCATCTTTGGTTCAGTGATTCCTGCTATCCTTCTTATGGTAAGCCTGCAGTATACAACTGCAACAACCGCAGCATTTCTTTTATGTTTTGAAGGAGTTGCAACAACAATTATTGCCATATCCATTTTTAACGAATATGTCGGCTACCGGGTCTGGACAGGCCTTTTCTGTATTACCATCTCATGTCTTTTTATATGCTATGACCCGGATAGTACCTTTTTCTTATCTCTGGGAGCTCTTGGCGTGATCCTTGCCTGTGTATCATGGGGTATTGGAAATACCATCATCTGCCGTATTGCATATACCGATCCCGTCAGGATGATAATGATAAAAGGCTTTATTGCAGGACTCTTCATGGTTGGAATGGCCATCCTTGTCAATGAACAATTCCCGGATTTAATCATTATCGTGAGTTCTCTGGTTGTTGGGTTCATTGCATTTGGGGGGCTTGTGGGCCTCTTTTTTATCTATGCACTCAGGGGTCTTGGGGCTGCACGAACCGGTTCGTACTTCTCTGTACACCCTATATTCGGAGTTTTACTCTCATTTCTTATCTTTCAGACAATGCCGGATTGTCTTCTTCTTGCTGCATTAATGCTGATGGTAATTGGCATTCTCCTTCTGATTACAGAACAACATTCCCATATGCACTATCATAATCCACTCTCACATGAACATCGTCACCGGCATGATGATCATCACCATATTCATGAACATACATCCGGGCAGCTGATTATTGATGGACACGGATATCATTCCCACCTTCATTCCCATATGGAAATGAAACATAACCATCCACATCATCCGGATCTCCATCATCAGCATGAGCACGAAGACCCCACAGAATAAAAACACTTTTGCAATATGCAAACAGATGGTGCCACCATAAAAAAGAATTTACCATCAGTTTTCCCTGTCCTCTGTATTTCTGATATTACATTTCGTGCTTGAGCAAAAAAAGAACATACAACACTTTTTAAGACCTAATACCCGTGTATTATTTCCAGCCGCATGTATTACCCATGAGATACGTTCCCATAGCTTTTTACCATAAATCCACCTATGGTAGAATTATGATAGTGATCCCAGGTCGTGACGATGATAATCAGATACCCCAAGGATTTTCTCATGTGCCTGAAAGGATTTCAGGCCTTGTCCGTCTTGCTTTTAACCTATGGTGGAGCTGGCATCCAGGAGCCAGGATGCTCTTTAAAACACTCGACCGTAGGAAATGGAAAGAAAGTGTCCATAATCCGATAAAGATGTTGCGAGAGATAGATCCTGAAATCCTCCTTTCTGCTTCAAATAACGTTGCGTACCTTAATTCATATGACGCAATTATGATAGAATTTGAAGAAGAGATAAAAGGAAATAAGAGCTGGTTTTCAGATATCTGCAAAGAACCCGAATGTTTACCAGTAGCCTATTTCTCTGCTGAATATGGTCTGCACCATTCCCTGCCATTTTATGCAGGAGGTCTTGGGTTTCTTGCAGGCGACTATATCAAAGAATGCAGCGATTTAGGACTACCTTTGGTAGCTATCGGATTTATGTATCCTGAAGGATTTTTCCATCAGAAGATTCGTGAAGACGGGTGGCAGGAGACCGTTGATGAAGTACTTGACCGTGAAGCTGCACCCATCACCCGGGTACATGATTCACAGGGAGAACAACTAACCGTACTCGTTCCATTTATCGAACCACCCATCTATGTCGCAGTCTGGAAAGTAATGGTTGGACGTGTACCCCTATACCTCCTCGATACCGATATTGCAGATAATGATCCCTGGAACCGGGCAATATCATCACACCTGTATATCGGTGATAAAGAACAACGGCTGCGACAGGAGATTGTTCTTGGAATTGGCGGATATAAGGTTCTAAATACTCTTGGGATTAAGCATTCCATTGCTCATCTGAATGAAGGACATGCTGCGTTTGCTCTGCTTGAGCGAATCAGAAAGAAAATGGAGGATGGAAAAAATCCTGATGAAGTTTTTGAAGAGGTTAAAAAAACATCTGTATTTACGACCCATACACCAGTTCCTGCCGGTCACGATGTTTTTCCTTTTCATATGATGGATAAATATTTCCATGCCTATTACCCGCTTTTGGGACTGAACAGGGATGAATTTTTCCGGCTGGGAACACATCCCGATGAACCATCCAACGGATTCAACATGACAGTTCTTGCCCTGACATTATCCCAGTACCACAACGGGGTCAGTAAACGTCATGGAGAAGTGGCCCGCAAGATGTGGCATTCCCTCTGGCCGGATGTTACAGAAGAGGCTGTCCCAATTGAGTACGTTACAAACGGAATCCATGTTCCTACATGGATAGAACCAAAAATTGATCTCTTATTAGACAAATATTTCGGGCCTGACTGGTTACAAACACATGATGATCCTGAACTATGGAAATATCTCGATTTCATCGATGAGAAAGAACTCTGGCAGACCCACTTCTGGCTAAAGATGAAACTAATCAATAGAATCAGGGAACGGACACGGTCAGCTTTCAGATCAGAGCATATAAATCCGTCAATTGTTCTTACCGCAGGAGCACTATTGGATCCAACCATCCTGACACTTGGATTTGCCAGACGGTTTGCAACTTATAAACGGGCTGATCTTATCTTCACTGATCCTGACCGGCTCAAACGACTTTTAAATGACCGTTGGAGACCACTCCAAATAATCTTTGCCGGAAAAGCTCACCCACAGGATGATGAGGGAAAACGAATTCTGCAGCGAATCATCCAGTTTGCAAAAGATCCAGATATCGGTGGCAGGATTGCATTTGTGGAAAATTATGATGAACAACTGGCTCAGTATATGGTTCACGGTGTTGATGTCTGGTTAAATAATCCGATTCCTCCCATGGAGGCCTGTGGTACCAGTGGGATGAAAGCATCATTAAATGGGGTTCCTCATCTCAGTATCTCTGATGGCTGGTGGGTAGAAGGATATAATGGAAAAAATGGATGGATATTTGGAGATACAGGAACGAAAACAAACACACAAAATGACGCTGAATCACTGTATCGTATCTTAGAAAAAGAGATAATTCCCCTCTTTTATACACTTGACCATGAAGGTACTCCTTTAGGGTGGGTTCGTATAATGAAAGAGGCGATGAAGAGCACCGGACCGCAGTTCTCGAGTCGCCGAATGGTGAAAGAGTACGTGAATCTCTTTTATATGCGAGCGATTGGAAAAAATAATGAAAATATCCCGGTAGATTTTTCAGGTGATACGGAATAGTCAGGGTACAGCCACCTGATTATAGCACGACCTCTTTCTTTGCTCTCTGCATTTGAAATTCTTAAAAAAATATAAAACATTGTCAAAATGAAAGTCAGAATGAGATGTAACTAAATCCTGCCTGAACATGATGGTATGGTATCACTTGTTTTTCAGACAGAACCCTCTGGTTCATCTCTTTATTCCAGTTATAAAAGAAAACGCATAAAAACCTCCTTTTATTATATCCTGATAGGAAGATAGAGAACGAATATATCAGGAATTATTTTTATGGGACTGCAAGAGGCCAAAAAATTTTAGCGTAAATACTCCAGATGGTACATGAGATATAATATGAAAGAGGTTACTATGAGTGATTCCCATCAACACAATCCCTTACAAAATCCAAATTCTGTTCATATCTTCATATGTATCATAATCCTGCTCATTTCAATTATCATACCTGCCAGTGCATATAGTACAGTCCTGCCAAAGGATCCGGAAATTTCTTTGTACCACCAGGAAATGGAACAACTGCTGACCAGATTTGATATTGCTACCGCATACGTATTTGTCATCAAGAACAATGAGATCCTGTCAGCTGAGGGGTATGGCTGTACAGAACCAGCAGAGATTCTGGGTATAGATGCAAGAAAAGAATATGAAATAGCTTCAGAGATAACCCTCATTCAAACCATGCTGGTGCGGTATCTCTCCCTTGAAAGCGTTATCCCTACAACAAAATCGCTGTTGAATGCATTCTCTGATGCCAAAAAGAACGAAGGATTAGGATACTCACCCGGGGATATTATGCAGATGATTGGTGAACCAGAGATGCTATCCACAAGATACATGAATTGGAGTGATATCGCAAAAATATCACAGGGTACTAAAGGAAATCAAAATCCATTCAGAATAGTATCTCTCTCGCAACCCATCTCCTTCTCGTATCAGGGGCATACCGTCATCGATCAGTCATGGACAACTCCGGGTGTCAGAGGACTAATAACAAGGGTTCCGGATGAAGAACTTCTAATAGCCATTATTATCAGCGAAGAATTTACTCCTCTCCCTGAGGTGATGCGAGGGAAGATACTCAATAAAATTACCTGGAATGGCAATACGGCCTCTGTATGAAAAACAAGTGATACCATACCATCATGTTCAGGCAGGATTTATTACCTGATATTCTGATTTTCATATTGACATTGCTCTATATCACATTAAAAATTTAAACCGCAGAGATCGGAATATATATCAGATACTCTGCGAAAATAAGAGCCCCCCGGAGTTACATTAGTTCAATAAGAAATAGTATTGATGTTGATACAGTCTCTGCGTCATCTGCGGTTAACCAATTCAATTATCAAACGAAAGTCTGTTCACCGCCGAATCAATAATGTAAGAAGTGAAAATATAATTGGCTATATCATTTTCAGAATTCAAACCGCAGAGAGCACAGAAAGAAGGCGAAAATAATAATGTGATTATAGCACGACTATTCCATATCACTTGAAAAATCAACAGAACCCAATAGAGGTAATGACAAAACGCTCTGGAAAATCTGCCTTAATTTATATAGTACGATAAGCGAGCACACCTTCTTATAACCTTCATTTTCCTCTGATTATTCCAAGACGTTCTACAGAGTAGTATAATAACGAATCCTTATGTCATCCATGGCGGATGTAAAAAAGCAGCCGGGTGACGGGCCACCATTTATCATATTACCAGAACAATTACACCCAGAAAAGATCCAATACCATAATCCTCCTATGTTCCTCATATACAAGCTCAGAATACAATTGAATATCAGGTAAATTACCTAAAATAGCACATAGCACCCAATATGTCAGTGATATCAGTGATATTACCAAATCATTTTTATGGCAATCGCCAGGAGCATGACAATAAAGATGTATCTGAGGATATGCTCAGGCGTTTTATGGGAGAAGAGAACGCCAATCTGTGCAGCAGGAATTGACGTCGCACATAGAGCAACCCAGAATGGTATATTGACAAAACCGACCGATAAGAAAAGGGGTTCAGACATATTCCATCCATGCATGATATAAGCAGATGTCGCTCCCGTTGCAGTCAGAACCATGGATGTGGTTGCTATTCCAACTGCTTTATGCATCCCAAACCCAATGATAGTTGCTAGGACCGGTGTCAGAATAATCCCCCCGCCAATACCAAAGAGGCCGGATGCTATCCCGGTACATACTCCGAGAATGATGAAATTGAAAACAGATCCCGGGATAGTAAAATGACATATCATATCACATCTCTGCACCGTCATCCAGACTGCGATGATGATAAGAAAGATACCAAAAATAATTGTATGAGTACTAGCGGATAAAATAATTGAGATATAACTCCCAATAATCGATCCGAATATACCTCCAGCTCCTAAAATCAGAGCCGGACGCCAGACGATATTTTTTTTCTTCCACTGACGCCAGGTCCCACTGAGCGCGGTTGGCAGAATAACAGCTACTGATGTTGCCACTGCAATATCCATTGCATAATCAGAGTATCCCAAATCTGATAGCAGAATAAACATCACAGGAACCATCAGAAAACCACCGCCAACACCAAGCATCCCTGCAAGGAGTCCGGCAATTATTCCGGTTAGAATGAGAACAACCAGCGTTGCAGAGAAAGGATCCATAGTTCTGTATGTACTATGACTGGACTGATTATTATGTTCCACATAAGAATGGTATCAGCCTCTGAAAATGCAATCACGGTCGTTGAACCACATATCCCTGATACTATAACATTAAGGCAGGATGGATAAAAACCAGAAACCACCCCACTTTTATAAGAAAAAACTGAAGCGCCTGTTTTTGCAGGAAAGATACCGATATACCATCTGAAGATAACAAGTATTCGTATATGATGAAACTACCGATCCTGATAAAAAGCAGGATCAATCTATTTCCCATACAAAGTACTACCACTAAAAGATAGTCCGATGAATTGTATAAGTGACAAAAGAACACGAATGATTATTAGTTCTTATCATGAACAACTACCGCTTAGGGTACATATGGTTAAACCAGAGGTGGTTTTATAACCCAATATATCTGTATACATGGACATTTTTATCAGCCTCCCCGGGAAAATCCCTGGCTGGAAGAGATAGAGACTGAGGACTCAGCATATCCGTACCATGATTGGAACGAGCGAATTACTGCTGAATGCTATGCTAAAAATACCTCCTCACGTATACTTGGTTTAGACCGAACCATCATTGAAATCGTCAATAACTACTCAAAAATAAGTTTTAACTTCGGACCTACCCTTCTTTCCTGGCTGGAAAAAAAAGATCCTGAAGTCTATCAGGCAATACTTCAGGCTGACCGGGATAGTCAGAAACGCTTTTCTGGTCACGGTTCTGCAATTGCACAGGTATACAATCATATAATAATGCCTCTTGCAACAACCCGGGATAAACATACAGAGGTCATATGGGGAATTAAGGACTTCACATACCGGTTTGCCAGACCCCCTGAAGGCATGTGGTTACCTGAGACTGCGGTAGATAGTGAAACACTACAGGTTCTTGCAGAACACGGGATACTCTATACCATCCTTGCCCCTCACCAGGCAAATCGTGTCAGAAATCTGAATAGTACAACCTGGACAGATGTCAGGGGAGGGAAAATTGACACCAGTATGCCCTATCTCTGCCGTTTGCCAAATGGAAAGACAATTTCCCTGTTCTTCTACGATGCAGGCATTGCATATGAGATAGCATTTGGAAATCTTCTTGAAAACGGAGACCGTTTTGCAAAAAGGATAACAGGAACATTTTCCCAATCAGATAACAGGCCTCACCTGATCAGTGTCGCAACAGATGGGGAAACATATGGCCACCATCACCGGTTTGCAGATATGGCACTTGCCTATGCCCTTCATACTATTGAATCTGCAAGTCCTGCACAAATTACCGTTTATGGCGAGTACCTCAGCATGCACCCGCCTGAATATGAGGTAGAGATTGTAGAGAATTCTTCATGGAGCTGTACTCATGGAGTGGAGAGGTGGAGAAGTGACTGTGGATGTCACACGGACCATGCCTGTTTAATAACAGACTCCGAATCCTGCCACCCGATGGATTTTCAGATCGGTCAAAAATTACATGATACTACGAACTGGACTCAAAAGTGGCGGGTAGCCCTTCGTGAAGCAATGGACTGGCTGGTACAGCAACTAAAAGAGATCTATGAAACACAGTCAGACGGGGTGTTTCAATCACCCTGGCTGGCCAGGGATGAATACATTGAGGTGATACAAAATAGAAAAATTTCCAGTATTGACCAGTTCCTCTTACGGCATGCAGTTACAGGGGAAAAACACATAGATCAGGTAAAAGCCTTACAACTTCTTGAAATGCAACGAAATGCACTCCTGATGAATACCAGTTGTGGCTGGTTTTTTGATGAACTATCAGGAATCGAAACTGTCCAGGTGATGCGATATGCATGTCGCGCAATACAACTTGCAAAAGAGATTTGTGAAATAGATCTCGAACCATTCTATACATTGATTCTGCAAAAAGCAGAGAGTAATATTCCCAATTCTGGAAATGGAGCAGACATCTATAAAACCTATGCAAAGACCGCTGAAGTTAGTGTCTCCCGTGCTGCATTTCATTATGCTATCATGTCATTATTTGAGTCATATCCTGAAGAGACACAGGTTACAACCTACACTATCAAATGCAATGCCTATAAAAGAGCAGAAGAAGGAAACGTTAAAGTCGTCATCGGAAATGCATGTTTTCAATCAGATATTACACTCAGAGAGTCAAAATTATCTTTTGCAGCGATTTACATAGGGAATCATAATTTCCTCGGGGGAATCAGGACTTATACAACAGAAGAAGAGTTTATTGCAATGCAGAATGCCATATGGGATGCTTTTACCAAAAGTGATGTACTGGGAATGATCCTCTCATTAAACACTCATTTTGAATCTCATTCCTATTCACTCGGGCATCTGTTCCGTGATGGAAAGAGAAAAGTTATAGGCCTTATTCTTGATTCAACACTGCGTGATATTGAAACCGAATACCGGGAAATTTACACCAGATATTTCTCTCTCATGAAGGCCATGAAAGAGATGGATATCAAACCACCTGATGTTCTTGAATATTCAATTCAGTACATCCTCAATCTTGATATTCAGAAAAATATGGAAAGTGATGAGATTGATCTCTCATTACTGAAACTCTCTATTGAAGCGGTGATAAACGGACGGTATAAAACAGAAAATGAGATGTTACAGTATGTAACAAGCAACTGCATCATGCGACAGATGCATAGGATTTTAGAACATCCTGATGATACCTTCCGCATTGAGACCGTTAACCAGTTATTCAACCTCATAAATCCTCTCTCACTGGAACTGAACCTCTGGGACTGTCAGAACCATTATTATCGGATTGGAACCGAAAAACAAAAAGAAATGCATACCCGTGCAGATACCGGGGATGAGAACGCACAAAAATGGCTGACTCAGTTTTCGATACTGGGAACTTATTTGGGAGTACAGATCTCGTAACAAGAATAGGTATATGGTGAAAAAATAACCGGGAAAAATTCATCCTTACCGCACTATTACAAGTTACCAATAGATACACAATTATAGAATAGATAGTACCTCTTCACCACTTTACTGCATAAATAAAAGATATCTCTTCTGTACACAATCACTCTGATAATTTTTTGGAGGGGTAACTGCATAAGTCCTAACCAATATTCATAATAACCGGGTTATTCTATCCGATTTACAGGTAATGGAGATAATATGACCGCAAAAACAACAGAAATCACACAATAAGCCGCCTCTCAAAGAGTTTTATAGCAACTGTAGTCGCAATAATTGCAGCTGCTATGAGCCAGAGGAGGTTTAGAGCCCATATTGGATCAGGAAGGCCGGTCATCAGACTTCTGGCAAGAGCAACCAGATGAGCAAGTGGCAGCAGGGCAAACGCTCCAATCTGTACTGCTTCAGGCAGAACACTGATAGGAAAGAAAGTTCCTGAGAAGAGAAACATCGGTGAGACATACAGGGTAGAAGGATAGGAAAGGGCATCAATAGATGGGGTTATTGCTGAAAAACAGGCAGCAATCGCTGAAAAAGTAATACCGGCAAGAAACGCCAGTGGCAGGCAGATTAACCCATTTAAGACAGGAACAAGACCGAGAAAAACCAACACCAGATAAAAGACACAGGCTGATAAGAGACCACGGGTAGCACCCCAGAGTATCTCACCAATTATAACCTCACGAAGCGTGAGAGGTGTTGCCAGTATCGCATCAAATGTCTTCTGATAATACATTCTGACATAAGTTCCATATGCACATTCATAAAAAGATGCAAACATGACTGATCCTGCAAATATGCCAGGAGCTATAAATACCACAAAAGGCATCCCCAAAACATCATTTACAAACATACCAATGCCAAATCCGATTGCTCCAAGATAGAGGAGAGGTTCGAGAAATGGGGGGACAATATTTACCGTAAAATGCCTGGAAAAGACTGTGGCATTTCGTCTCCAGACTAAAAAGGATCCCTGTATAATTGGCAGAAGATCTTTTACGTTCATTATTCCCTGATCCTCCTTCCGGTCAGCAACAAAAAGACATCTTCAAGGGTTGCTGGCCGCCTGCTTATCCTTACTCCGGAACAGCTCGCGAGAAGATTATCAGTCAGATCACGGGTATGCGGATTATGAATCTGAATCGTCTCCCCGGCAATTTCGTATGAAACCTTATGGATATCAAGACACCTCCTGACATCTGGTTCATTATCGGTCTCTATGATATCAGAACTGAAATACTGGCTGACAAGGGTTGATGGAGAACCCTCAATGAGTATTTGTCCCTGATCCATGATGACCAGACGGTCACAAAGCCGGGCTGCTTCATCCAGATAATGAGTGGTAAGAACGATAGTATTTCCCTCATGTTTCAGTCTGATAAGCCGTTCCCATATGTGATGTCTTGCCTGGGGATCCAGACCAATAGTAGGTTCATCAAGAATCAGAAGTGACGGGCGATTAATGAGAGCACGGGCAAGCAACAGACGGCGTTTCATCCCACCTGAAAGTGACTCTATCGGAGTGTCTCTCTTCTGGGTCAAATCAAAGAAGGAGAGCAGTTCTTCTGTCCTTAAAACTGCTTCATTATGAGAGATACCAAAAAACCGGGCATATACGAGAATGTTATCCTGAACAGTCAGATCCGGATCGAGATTGGTTTCCTGCGGCACAACACCAATATGAGCTCGTATCTTTCTGCCATCCTTATCTGGATCCAGAGAAAAGACAGATAGATCTCCACTGGTTCGGGGAGATACACATTGAATCATCCGCATAATAGTGGTTTTTCCTGCACCATTTGGACCAAGGAACCCAAAAAGTTCCCCTTCCCGAACCGTGAAAGATACGTTATTAACTGCTATCAGATCACCGTACCTCTTTTCAAGAGTTTGAGCTCTGATGATATGGCTAATCGTCATGTAACCTTTCCTATCTATAAGTGTTCACAGATTGTCTACATTGCGGTTCTCCTCTGAAGCTGTTGGTTCTCTGCCTCAAAACAGAACTCGTACATACAACAATTTTATTGAGCAGAAAAATTAGAAGATACGGGCTCTATCTGAAAAATAAGTGATACCATATCATCACGTTCAGGCAGGATGTAATTACATGACATTCTGACTTTCATATTTTTATATCATTTAAGGATTCAAACATCAGAGGTTGGAACATGTGCCAGATACGCTGTGTACCTCTGTGATTATATCAGTTCAATTGGAGGAATTTCAACCGCAGAGGTTCACAGAGAACGTTTCAACTTCAATGATTATCTCTCCAATTGAACTAATCTAACCCAGGAGGGGGGTGAGATTCGTGGATTATCTGATACATGTTCCCCCCTCTGCGTCCTCTGCGGTTACATCATTTCACATCAAACGAATGTCGTTTCAACTGGAAAAATCGACAGAGCCAAAGAATCTGTTTTTAAGCAAGAAGCATTAAGATATTTCCTTTGTAAGAGAGACGATTTACATTTTTTCGGTTTTTATTTGATGTTTCATTTAATATTCATGAGAAAAGTATTGCATCATACACATCTATCTGTCTTGTATAGGAAAAAATGGTATAATATTCTTGAAAAATCAATTTGATGAAACCATTAGGTCTGAAAAGGTACTTGCACCCCTGATATCAACCCTGATGTTCTTTTTTTTCTGTTATACCTTACAGATGCTTTATAGATTTCACCGAGTATTAACAGAATAATACCCGGGATGAAACAGATACCCCATTCTGAAGCGGTAAGAGATGTTGTTTTAAAGATGGTCTGCATGATATGGGATTCAGTAATGAGTAACGTTCCAAAGAAGACCCAGAGAAATGCGTATATAACTCGGATGTTTGAGAATGTCGAGATCTGAAATGCAGTATCCTGTGGGTATCGAAGATTCAGTGCGAGAAAAATATTCATTAATGAGAGAGTAACAAGAGCCATCGTCTGGCCTATTTGTGATGAATGGTACATGTTTGTCCCTAACTGATAAAGCAACAGGGCAGATACTGCCATAAACAATCCTTCAGCAAAAAGTCTGATATATACCCTTGGAACAATAAGTTGCTGACCTGCAGGTCGTGGCTTTTTTGTCATAATTCCTGGTGAAGAGGTATCAAGGCCAAGTGCGGTTCCAATAGGTGCTACAACCAGCATATGAATCCAGAGTACCTGCCCCGGGAAGAAGAATGCAGTTCCTGCAATAGCGAAGAGTGAAGATCCAAGAAATGTTATAATAAACATGAAGAGATTTGCTATCTGCATACGAAGGAACTTTTGCAGATTATCATAAATTTTACGGCCTTCTTCGATTGCGACAATGATTGTGGCGAAATTATCGTCTGTCAGTATCATTTTTGCCGCTCCCTTTGCAACATCAGTACCGGTAATGCCCATTGCAATGCCGATATCAGCTGCCTTAATTGCAGGTGCGTCATTGACCCCGTCTCCGGTCATAGCAACGATATCCCCTTTCTTTTTAAGAATATTTACCAGTCTGACTTTATGTTCAGGTGCAACCCGTGCGATTATTCCGATATCATCGATCTCTGTAATTGCTTCTTCTTCTGATAATGCAGCAAATTCGGCACCTGTAATGGCCCGTCCTTCGATTCCGAGTTCATGTCCTATTGCAGATGCCGTCACTGCATGATCACCCGTTATCATCCGAACACGAATTCCTGCTTTTTTTGCTTTACCGATTGCTTCTTTTGCTTCTGCACGTGGGGGATCAAGTTCTCCGACAAGTGCTGTCAGTGTCAGATTCTGTATTAGTGGCATCAGAGGGTCATCAGGTCTGAAGGTATCAGGATCAAATTCGCGTTGTGCAAATGCCAGCACCCGTAGCCCTTTTTTGGCAATTTGTTCATTCTCAATTTCCACTTTTCTCCGGTCATCCTGAGTTATCATTCGTTCTTCGGATGGGAAGAGGAGATAAGAAGAGAGACCCAGAATTATATCAGGGGCACCTTTCACATACGTCCTGATAACCTCTGTTCCGTCGTTTCTTTTCATTCTATGGAATGTAGCCATGAATTTATAGTCAGAATCAAAGGGGATTTCAGCGATACGGGGATTATTTTTTCGAAATTCACGTACATTAACACCACCTTTTTCTGCAAGGACATATAATGCCCCTTCTGTTGGATCGCCAATGACCTGGCCATCGGTAATATCAGAGTCTATACACAGAGCAGAGGAGAAAAGCACTGGATCCAGATCAAAATCAGCAGCCCCCTGTGTCCGCTGTATCTGTCCTTCAAATCTATATCCTTCTCCTGTGACTAAAAACCGGTTTTGAATTGTAGTAATTTCGCGAACCGTCATCTGGTTCATGGTGAGTGTTCCGGTCTTGTCAGAGTTAATCGCTGATGTGGAACCTAATGTCTCAACTGAGGGAAGATTTTTTATTATTGCGTTCTGCTTTGCCATTGCAACAGTCCCTATTGAGAGGATCGTGGTAACAACTGCAGGCAATGCATCAGGAATCGAACCTATTGCAAGAACAACTCCGATAGTAAAGAGATCGGTAAAGGATTCTCCCTGGAATAACCCAATAATGACTATCCCCAAAAAGGCGATAGCTGCCATTCCTATAAAGAACAGAGTAAGATGATTGACCTGAATTGATAGCGGAGTTTTTCCTGCTTTTTGTTCCTGTAACATGGTTGCGATATGACCAACCTCAGAATTCATACCGGTAACCGTGACGATAACTTCACCATGTCCACGGGTAACTATGGTGTTCATAAAGACCATATTTACCCGATCACCCAGGGGAACATCAACACCGGATATTGGTTCAGTATGTTTTTCTATTGCAGTACTCTCTCCGGTTAAAGCTGATTCTTCGATCTCAAGGGAAGCTGCTGTATAGAGGCGACCATCGGCAGGAACCCGATCCCCGGCATCGATAATGATGATATCTCCCGGTACAATCAATTCTGCAGGCACTTCACTAATTACGCCGTCTCGTCTAACCTTTGCAACGGTCTTCATCATTGTATTGAGAGCAGCAATGCTTTCAGCAGCCTTTTTTTCCTGATTATATCCCAGACCTGCATTAAATATAGTCAATAAAAGAAGAAGAATGAACGTTGAATAATCAGAAATCACAAGACTCACAACTGCTGCACTGACGAGTACTATCTGCATATATTCTTTATATTGTGCAAGAAACTGCTGCCAGGCTGGTTGTTTCTTCTCTTCCTCAAGAATATTTATGCCAAATTTCTCTAATCGCGATGTAATATCTGTTTCTTTCAGACCATTTCCAGGATCTACACTTAAGTAAGATGCTACCGCATCAGCAGGCAGACCATACCACTCTCCGATTGGTGCTGATGTTGATTCTGGTTTATTATCCCTCTTACTCATACTACTTGTATTGCATGAAACTATTATTTGAATCCTCTACCTGGTAAAAATAAAGTATTCGAAACTCAATTAGAATCTATCTCATTTTTCAGGTGAGAATAGTATCAGATATAAGAAAAATCAGGGTTTTGAGAGAAAAAACGACCAATTAATATTGGAATTAATTTTTTAATTTTCTATACGTTATTGCCGTTATTATGTTTGATGTGGTGTGGATACTATTAAATGGTACACGTAAAAATTTTCACAATGGTAACGAAAACTCAGGGAACGCTTAACGGACTATATATAATTAAGAAATGTATGACAAAATCCATGTATTGGAATCAATAAACCCGATATTGCGTCATTGTCTTTTTAAGAAAAAGCTACCGCTCCTGTGAGTCGATTGATATCACTACAACCGCAATAATGGCATCAGTTTTTTCATCCCGTACCGGACTAAATGTCCTGATGAAACAATGACCATCATGTCTATTCATGTTTTTATCAGGTTTTCCCGTTTTTATAATGGTATCAATATGAGAATAAAAGTGTTCAGATTCCAGTTCCCCATGATAATTTGCATATGATCTGCCTTTATATGAATTATCTAGTATACCAAGTCTGCGCTGATGATGGGAGTTCATGAAAAGGTATCTGCATTCAGGATCAACCATGTAGATAGAATCTTCAGTGGATTCAATAAGTGTCTGAAAAAAGGCCTCCATCTGATTGTATGCATGCTCTAATTTCTTTGTTTTTGTGATCTCAGTAGAAACGACGGTCACTGCGATTGTCTGTTCAACAATCTCATTTTTGACTGGACTTATGGTTCGTACAAACCATCTTCCCTCACGTTCATATTCATTCTGAATGGACTCGCCTTTCCTGATGACATCACAGACGAGATCCATAAATAATTCTGATTCTTCTACTGTATGGAGATCGTCATAAATTAGACTTTTATAATTTTCATCAGGTATTGAAAGCCGGTTTCTGTGATGAGAATTCATAAAGAGATATCTGCCCAGCCGGTCAACCATATAGATAGAATCCTCAGTACACTCAACAAGAGTCCGGTAATTTGTTTCGGATTGTAACAAGGCTTCTTCTACACGTTTTCGTTTTACAGCCTGGTGAATCATATTTTTTAACTCAGCAAACTGGACTTTTGGATCTGCTCCCTTCTGAAGATAAAAATCAGCGCCTGAGTTAAGTGCCTCTATAACAATTTCTTCCCTGCTTCTACCGGTGAAGATAATAAACGGTTTTTTCATTCTCTCCCGTTTAATCTCTTTTAAAAATTCTATCCCATCCATTGTGGGCATCTCATAATCGGAAACTATTGCATCATATTTCTTCTCTTTCATCATATTGAGAGCAATTGCAGCAGAAGAAGCAGTGTCGACTTGTAAATCTCCACCTCTTTCCAGAAATAATTTTGTGATATCAAGGAGTTCTTCCTGATCATCAGCTAACAATATCGATATCATTTCTCCTCGTATTGTATACAGCTACGGTTCCAGAATAAGCCATTTTTGTATCCTCTCAGGAACTCTCATCTCTAATTATCGTGCATGAAACAACAAAAGCGCTCTCAAATAACTGCATCATGAACCAGGGAGGAGATGATTACTCCTTAAAATATTACAAGTAATCCTGAGTTATATCAGAAATTACGTAATAACCAGATCTTTTATGATTTGTTCTGCATTACCTATGAAATAAACATAACCCTCTTCTAATTGTTAAAGGTATCTAAATGAATCATTAATTCTGAATGCCGGTAATATGGCAGGATAAAATAAGATGGTTTGTGTGTTATAGTATCCAGGTTAGGATTTGAATCTTTGAATAGAACACTATTTTCACTAATTATTACTATTATTTAATTGAATTTTTCAAGCCGATTTTTACCTTTTGTATTATATTTCAAGCCGATTTTTACCTTTTGTATTATATTTCAAGCCGATTTTCACATTTTGTATTATATTTCATAGGAGAAACTGGTGACAATTATAGTAATATAATTTCTGAATATTTTTTTTACTACTCTGTCATTACCATTTTTAGATAGTGAGAAAAAAGGAAAGGAATAAGAGTATTATTGAACCGCGTTCTCTTTTGAGATAGTTCACAGGTTATTTTTTCTTCCTGATAAAACATGATCCAAAAAATCTACAGATTTCTATGAGAAGTGATCCGACGGCAATGAGAGATATGAAAATGATTATGAGGGCAATAAGAGACATATTGTCTTGTACGATTGGGACACTTCCGAGGAAATATCCTCCCAATAGGAAGGTACTAATCCAGAGTATACCGCCGGTTATGTTGTACAGCAGAAATATCTTATATTTCATCTCACCCATTCCGGCTAAGAAAGGAGCAAGTGTCCTTACAAAAGGGGCAAATCTTGCAATAATGATAGTAACCGGCCCGTATTTGGTAAAGTACTGATGTGTCTTGTTAAGATGTTCTTTTCGTATCATCGGGAGATCCATATCGATTATCTTGTGCCCAATGAACCGGCCAATGAAATAATTTAATGAGTCACCAAGAATAGCTGCAAAATACAGGATAATAAGAAGGATTCCGATGTTCAATCCATCAAACCCTGCGACGGTTCCGGCAACGAAGAGGAGAGAATCTCCGGGGAGAAATGGGGTGATAACAAGGCCGGTCTCACAGAAGATGATGAGAAACAGGACCCCATAGATGAGATTTCCGTAGGATGCTGCGAGTGTTGGAAGATATTCGTCGAGATGGATGAAAAGGCTGATAATTCCTGTAATTATTTCAAACATGTGGTAATTCGTTACGGATTAAGATATAATATCCTTTGTACTTGTATCAATTAAAATGACCTTTCTTATCTTTTCTCATGCATCAAATATCGGCTGGATATGTGTATGACCCGATAGTAATACTATATGAGCATACATATGTTGCGTCATTTTATACAGATCTGTGTAAATCTTTCGTTTCCATATTTCAAGTCATAAAATGTTCGGTTGATGATTGTAATAAATAAATCTGATTATAGAGGTTAATTACAACCTGTGGTAAATAAGAATTATTAATATGATGATATCTCTTTTATCTAAAAACAGAATCTGGTTATTCTCTTCTGACCTAATAATGAAGTTGAATTAACCGTTTCTTATTTACCGTATAATCCTGCATATTGACTCTCTTATATTATCGAAATATTGTTCAGGATAGATTGTGATACTGAAAAATCCAATCTCTTAGTTTTGTAATAATATGAGATTTTATTAGTTCAGGTAGTATAGGCAGGTCAGGACTATCCGGAGTCAGATAAACTGGTCCACCAATGCGAACATCACACTACTGAATACTGTTTACTGACAAGAATTATTCTGTATTCTATCTGTAATCTATGAAGAACATATCAAAGACAAGTAGGATTTTTTGGAATACGGGTTATAAAAGATGAAAGTAATCCGTGTTCTGATTTACATCCGGTTTATCCTGAAATACTTCGTGTGAAACTGGCACTTAAATACTATTTGAATAACCGGGTACTTACATGAATGTTTTTTGTGTATATGAAATCGATAAAACGGTTAAAATAATAGATACCTAAAATCCATAATTATCGCGCAAAATAGAATTTATATCATTTCTTTTTTGAAATTGGCTAAAACATAAATTAAACTACAATTATGTTGTTATACCTGTCAAATAAACTATAACTGTTAAACAAGCTAATTGACACGCTATTTATCTGATTTCAGCATGTATATGCAATTACGGTATAACATGAGAGGGGAGATGCCAAATATAACCTTATAATATCTGTTCTTTTTTCAGATTCTCAATTTATTTGTCACCTTTTTTTTTAGGATAGACCTAATCAATAAATTCCTGTACAGCTTAATAGAGATACAGTGACATTATGATTATCCTTGAGAATGCAATTGCAGATGGGAAGGAAAAAATTTCTCATCTGGTTCACGCTGTAAAAGGAGACCTGAATTATCCAGATACAGCATATCATCTCCCGATAACGTATGCAATAACCGGCATGGAAGTCCATAACGCATCGAGCGCTTTAGAAGCCTTTATGAAAGCCGGTGAAAATCTTCTCATCGGTGCAGAGATACTTGTAGCAGAACAGGAAGGAATAACCCCAGAAAAACCGGGATATAGCGGTTTTATTGAGGATGCTGTCATTAGAAAACTTGGATATTCACTTGTTGATGGAAGTATTCTTGGATTGTGTCTTCTTCTTGGAACCCCAAAATCAGTTGACACTGCTGCTGCTATCTGTAGGGAACTGCAGGAAAAATTGATGTTAACTTTTCTTTCAGGATCAGTCATCAAAATCCTTACCGATGCCGGAGTTAAAGTGGGTCTTGATCTTCGTCTCATTCCACTTGGGGAAACCTCAATAAAAGCAGTTCATTTTGTCGATATCCTTGCACGAGTGGCAATGATGTTTGGGGGTGTTCCACCTGGCGATGTCAATCGGCTAGTTACCTATGCTGCACAACGTGCAAAAGCATTTGTAATTGCTTTTTCCTCTCTCAGTGATGAAGAGATTGCATTTGTTGATGCTTTACGAATTCTTGGAATTCCTATCATCCAGATGGGTGCATATGAAGGGGAAGAATGGCAGATTTCATCTCCCGATGCTGCGGTTTCCCGTGGAATGGAGATTAGAGGAATAACTGTCAAAATTACTGCAATACCCATTCCTATGGCCTGTTCCCCTGCCTTTGAAGGGAAAAGTGTCAGAAAAGAAGAGATGTTTGTAGAATTTGGAGGAGGGAGATCTCCTGCCTTTGAACTTCTCATCTCCCGTCCAGCAAAAGAGGTAACTGATGGTCAGGTCATACTTATCGGACCTGATGTTGACCAGATGCAGGAGGGGACCGCCATTCCGCTTGGCATCATTATTGA